>Ga0310695_10000087_pt1 | contig 238363 bp, 232 predicted proteins | sample RumenRJG_04DNA_FD_203882 | JGI IMG/M metagenome (GOLD analysis project Ga0310695, IMG submission 203882) | Bovine rumen microbial communities from Lethbridge, Alberta, Canada - RJG_04 (v2) (version 2) | ecosystem: Host-associated > Mammals > Digestive system > Stomach > Rumen | place: Canada... | reverse complement strand
CGTGAGGTATCTCGGGGAAGTGCTGAAGAAACGGTACGGCGTGAAGATGGACACCGTCTTCATGGATTGGACCTCGCTGTTCTTCGAGGCCCCACAGCAGGGGATCGTCGGGGTTGGGTATTCCAGGGACCACCGTCCGGACAGGCCGCAGGTGACCATAGGGCTGAGCATGGACCGGGAATCCGGTATGCCGGTGGGACTGACGGTGAACGCGGGGAACATACTGGATGTCACGCATTTCGAGGACACCTTCCAGCAGATAAGGCATCTTCTGCCGGAAGATGCCATGATCGTGTTCGACAACGGAGCGTATTCCAGGAGGAACTCCGCCCTCCTGGACAAAGAAGGCGTGGGTTTCGTGACCAGGCTGCAGCTGAACGCATCCGACGACAGGTTCGTGGAGTCCCACAGAGGGGATTGGGTGCGGATCGATGATATCGTCTCGTACCAGATGACCGAGGGCAACCTGAAGCGCAGGAGGTACATCTTCAGGAACGAGAAGCTGAAATCCGATGTACTGGCGAGATACAGGCGCAAGGCGGAACGGGACTGGGAGGAGATGGAGATCATTCGGAAGAACATCGACTCGGGGAAGAAACCGAGGAAGAAGTACCGCAACTCCAACTGTTTCGTGGATACCAAGCTGTCGTACATGTTCCCGCTGGACTGTTTCTCGAAGGAACAGGCGATAGACCATGCGGTGGAACGCATGGTCACGGGAAGGGAGGGATTATTCGTGCTCCTGACGAACCGTCCGTTGACAGCCGAGAAGGTGATAGAACTGTACCGTGCGAGGAATCAGGTCGAAGGTGCGTTCAGGGACCTGAAGCACGGGATAGACTGGAGACCGGCCAGATGCACCAACGAGGAGGCCATAAAGGGCAGGATCCTCATCTCCTTTCTCGCTCTTTTCTGCATCTCCATGGTGCGGTTCCTCCATCCGGAATACAGGAGCCGTACGGCAGAATCCATATGCGAGGAGCTGAGCTCGTTCTCACTTACGGTTTTGGTGAGGGAAGGGGAGCAGAAGAGGAGGATATTCAGCAATTTCGTGCCCCTGATCAGGCTCCTGAGGAGCAGAATCAGGGGCAAATCGGGAGGAATCCCCCGGAATCAGGCGTCATTGGATGCCTTCCGATACCGGTTTCCCGTAAGTGGAAACGAGAATGACATCTGCGGATATCGTGCAATTCCAGCGGAAGCTAGGTCAGCAATCAGGCGTAAGTGTCAAACTCAGGTTTTAGAAGTTTCTCAGAGCTCGCGGTACTTCGCGAGCGCGATGAGGTTCTCGTTGGGCGTCAGCGGCGGCACCCCGCATTCCGGGGTGATGATGTCGAATCCCGCCGCGGCGGAGGCCTTGGCCTCTGCGACGATGTCCGCGGGAGTCCCCTGGAAGAGGGTCTTCACGGGGTTCACCGCTCCGGCGAGCTTGACGGAATCCCCGACGAGCGCCTTGTAGCCCGCCATGTCATGGGACGCCTCAGGAGACAGGAGGGTCTCCCCCAGGGACGCGAGGTCCTTGGCGATGTCCGTGGTGGTCCCGCAGGTGTGGATGGCGGTGAACGAATCCGCGGCCGATATCAGCTTCGGGAGGAAGTCCCCTACCACTGGCTGGAAGCAGTCCGGCGGGAGGATCTCCGCATCGGCCTCCTCGATGTACATCACCATGTCGCTGGTCTCCGACAGCGCCTTGCCGTAGGCGGTCAGGTGGGGGGTGACGGCGGCCAGCCACTTCGTGACCCTGTCCGGGTCCATGAACAGCGCCATCAGGACGTTCTCCACGCCGAGGATGTTGTCAATCGCCGCGAGGGGGGCGTTGAGGCTGGTGGTGAAGAACAGGTCCTCCCTCCTGGCAAGCTGGTTGGCGGTCTCGAGCATGGCCTGTATCCTGGGATTGGCCATGAACTCGTCAACGGACAGGAAGTCGTCCGGGACGTCCAGGAAATCGCCGTCGCCCATGAACGGGGAGGAACCGATGGTCGGCTGGCTCTCCTTCACCAGCCCGCGCTCCACACCGCCGAAGGCGACGGAATCGTTGGTGATGTTGAAGGGGATCCTCACGGTCCCGAACCCGCATTTCTCGGATACCTGCAAGGCGAGGGTGGCCATCTTGGCGGGGTCGCTGTGGGCCTCCGGCCATGCCGCCCCGCATCCGTCCATCTGCTCGACGGTGCCGCTCTGGGTGAATATCGCGGGAGGATGGGTGTCCCCGTGGCCCTCCAATGCGTCTATGATCTCGTCCCTGATTGTCATGCCGAGCGTATCGACTCACGACGTCTTAAAACAGGATGGGGATTGGATGCAATCAATGCCTGTATCCGTGCGACTCGAGGAGGCTCATCCTCAGATCCCACAACCTGTCGGACAGGTCCACGTAGTAGATGTGGGGGTTCGAGAACCTCTTGACCTCCTCCCAGAGGTTGTCCACCGACTCCCTGCAGTGCTCCCTGATCTGCTCCAAAGTGGGCATCTCGTAAACGAGCTCCCCCTTCTCGAAGATCGGCACCATGAGCTCCTCTGCGCGGTAGTTCTCTATGGTCTTCTTCTTCCATCTGGCATCGGGGGCGAACAGGGTCAGGGGGCCGGAGAAGTCGATGTCCTCGTCCCTGAGGCACACCAGGTCGGCCACCGCCTTGCCATCGGCGCCGTATATCCTGTAGACCTTCTTGAACCCCGGGGTGGTGATCTTGATGGTGTTGCTGGAGATCTTGATCTTGGGGACCACGTTCCCGTCGGCATCCTCCACCGCGGCGAGCTTGTAGACGCCGCCGAAGACGGGCGTGCTGTGGGAGGTGATCAGATTGTCCCCCACGCCGAAGGCGTTGATGCATGCCCCCTGGTCCAGGAGGTCGCGGATGATCCACTCGTCCAGCGAGTTCGATGCCACTATGGCGCATTCCTGCAGCCCGGCCTCGTCCAGCATCGCCCTCGCCCTGCGGGTAAGGAACGCCAGGTCGCCCGAGTCTATCCTGATGGCGCACTTCCTGATTCCCATGGGCCAGAGGACGCTCTTGAAGGCCTTGATCGCGTTGGGTATCCCGCTGTTCAGGACATCGTAGGTGTCGACCAGCAGGGTCGCGTTGTTGGGGTATAGCCTGCAGTAGGCCTCGAACGCCTCCAGCTCCGATCCGAAGCACTGCACCCATGAGTGGGCCATGGTTCCACTGGCTGGTATTCCGTACTCCTTGTCGGCTATGGTGCAGGCGGTGCCTACGCATCCGCCTATGTACGCCGCCCTGGCGCCGAGTATGGCCGCATCCGTGCCCTGGGCCCTCCTGGACCCGAACTCCATCACGGCGCGCCCGGCCGCGGCCCTGACGATCCTGTTGGCTTTGGTCGCTATGAGCGACTGGTGGTTGATTGTGAGGAGCATCAGGGTCTCCAGCATCTGCGCCTGCGGCGCCGTGGCCCTGACGGTGATGATGGGCTCGTTGGGGAAGATTGGCGTGCCCTCCGGGATGGCCCAGACATCCCCTGTGAATTTGAATCCCCTGAGGTACTCGAGGAAATCCTCGCTGAAGATGCCCTTGGAGCGGAAGAACTCGATATCGGAGTCGTCGAAGCTCATGTCCCTGATGCGCTCGATGACCTGCTGCAGTCCGGCCATGATGGCGAACCCGCCGTTGTCGGGCACGGACCTGAAGAACACGTCGAAGTAGACGATGGTGTCGCGCATCCCGGACTCCAGGTACCCGTTGGCCATGGTGTACTCGTAGAAATCGCAGAGCAGGGTCAGGTTCTTTCCGTCCATTCGGTATCCCTGCCGTGCCCATGGCGGTGGCGTTGATTAACCTTTTCCAGCCTGCTGCCTGTACCTGCGCCCCGGGATGCCCACCAGCACCGCGTAGATCACCAGGCCCGCGGAGGCCACGAAGCCCATGATCATGTAATCGGACGAATAGCCGTAGGCGGCCACCAGGGCCCCGTGGACCATCGGGCCGACGGCGTACGACATGTCCCAGAATATGCTCAGCGTGGATATCGCCACGCCGTACCTCGACCTGTCCACATCCCTCACCACGAGGGCCTGGGACACGGTGTTGAGCATGGCCACCATCATCCCCATCATGAAGCCCGCCAGGAGGAGCTCCGGGCCGTTGACCACGGTGGCGACCATGAACATGCCCACGGTGAACATTATGAGCGGGGGCAGCAGCGCGGCATTCTCCCCGTGCCTGTCGTACACCTTCCCGAGGAACAGCCTGCAGATCAGCGTGGCGACCGATACCGCGATGAAGAACACCGAACCGTACCATCCGATGCCAATCTCGTCGGAGTAGGGGGCGACGAAGGCCAGCACCCCGGAGTACGTGAAGAAGAAGAGGAACATCACGAACGACACCTTGAGGGCGCTCCTCTCCACATGATCCGACAGGCGGAAGCCGTTCTCCGGGGCCGGCACCAGCGGCAGCTCCCGGGAGAAAAGCATCAGGACCAGCGCCGTGGCCGATGACAGCGTGCCGAAGGCGAACATCGCATCGTACATGCCGGAATTCTGAAGGGTGATGCTGATGAACGGCCCGATGATCGATGCGAAGGTGTTGCTGAGGGTGAAGTACCCTATGCCCTCGCCCCTCCTGCCCTCGGGTATCTCGGAGATCACCATCGTGTATATCGCCGTCTCCGCGACCCCGTACGTGAACCCGTGGACCAGCATCAGCGCGGCCAGGGCCGGTATGGAGCTTGTGAGGAAGTAGAGCAGCGACACCGCCGTGCCGGCGGCGATGAATATGACGGCGGACCTCCTGAGGCCCCACTGCTGGATCCTGGGGGCGCAGGCGAGCCTCGATATGATGTCCCCCACCACGAATATGCCCGTGAGTATCCCGGCGGTGGTGGTGCTCTCCCCCAGCCCGTCGATGATGTACAGGGACATCCCGGTGAAGTAGACGAAGAATACCATCGTGAGGAACAGGCCCGCCAGCGTCGCCAGGACGAAGTTGCGGGTCATGAGCCTCTCTCCGGTCATGCCCCTCGAATCCCCTGGATGCGATAATAGTTTTACCATCGAGCGCCATCACTGCAGCATGGGATTCACGATAAGGGATGCAGGCATCGGCGACCTCGACCAGCTGGTGGCGATCCGCATGGCGGCCATGAGGTACGTCTACGCGCCATACGGGAACTTCCTGACCGACGAGCTCTGGGCGAAGCTGGAGAAGGAGGTCCGCGATTTCTACTTCGACTGCCTCCTCGGCGGATCCCACGTCGCGTGCCTGGCGCTTGTCGATGACGAGGTCGTCGGATGCGGCGGGATGTGCATCTACAGGGAGCTCCCGTCCCCGGAGAACTCATCCGGGATAAGCTGCTACATCATGAACGTGTACACCGCACCGGAGCACAGGCACCAGGGCATCGGCAGGGCGATGATGGACACCCTCATATCAAAGGCCCACGAGGCAGGTGCCAGGAAGGTCTACCTCGAGACCTCCGACGCCGCCAGGAAGCTGTACGCCGACGAGGGATTCGTGGATATGAAGGGCTACATGCGTCTCCCCGGCGACTACATGGAATGGCGCAGGAAGCTGGGTATCGAGCGATGCTTTTTCTATGCGGCCAGCAATGGCCGGACCATGGATTTCAAGCCGTCCGTTTTCATGGCAAAGGTCCGTTCTACGAAGCCTTTGGTTCATCACATCACCAACTATGTGACCGTCAACGACTGCGCCAACATCTGTCTCTGCGCAGGCGGATCGCCCGTCATGACGGACGAGATAAAGGACGTGTCCGAGATGGTCCGCCTCGCATCCTGCGTGGTCATAAACATCGGGACCCTCAACGACCGCACGGTCGAATCCATGATGCTCGCCGCCAGCCTGGCGCACGAGAAGGGAATCCCCGTGGTCCTGGACCCGGTTGGCGTCGGCGCCACCAAGTACCGCACGGAGGTCGCGCTTCGCCTCCTCGAGACCGGATGCATCTCGGTTGTCAAGGGCAACATGGGCGAGATGGGCGTCCTGTCCGGAGCGGGCGGCACGGTCAGGGGAGTCGACTCCGAGGGCTCCTCGGCCGATCCTGCGAGAATAGTCCGCGACATAGCCGGGAAGTGGAACGTCGTGGCCGCCGCATCGGGAGAGGTGGATTACGTATCCGACGGGGAGAAGGTATACAGGCTGTCAAACGGCAACGGCTACATGGGAACGGTGTCCGGAACCGGCTGCATGCTGTCCTCGGTGGTCGGATGCTACGTGGGCGCCTGCGGGCCGTCCCCGGAGGCCGTCGCTTCGGCGGTCACCGCGATGAACGTCGCCTGCGAGTACGCCCTGGGGAACTTCGACGGCCCCGGAACCTTCAAGCCCGCGTTACTGGACGCCCTCTACTGCCTCGACGGCGAAATAATGGATGCCAAGGCGAAGGCAGAACTGCTGCGATCGCAGCATCTTGAGCTCGCCGGTGATACGGTCGATATCAGACTCGGGAGCGGGGCCTATGCCAACGCAGGTCTCGCTCCCGGGCTCAACCTGCGTCCTCCCGGCATCGGTTATGAGCGCGACGTGGAGGCCGCTGCTCGATGCCAGCTTCAGGTACTGATGGAGCTCCTCCAGGGAATCCACCTTGAGGATGACCTTCCTCTGGCCGCCCTTGTACCAGGCGTCGAAGGCCTTCCTGTTGCGCTCCTTCGCGAACAGGGCGCACTCCACGGCCGCGTGGCCGACCTGGGCCGCTATCTTACCGGTGCCCATCTTGAGGTCCTTCCTCACGATGACGACGAGCTTGTACTCCTCTCCGACCGCAGCCTTGAATCCGAAAGCCATGCCAGTTGCACCCCGGTCCGCGATATAATCCTATCGGGCCACGGCCAGGCCGTAGTCCCCCGTGTACCTCTCGCCGTAGTAGGTGTACACGCCGCGTATCAGGTCGAAGCCGAAGCAGTCCCTCATGAGCCCCAGAGAGGGGCCCACCAGAGGATCGGCCGCCACGTACCTGCTGCCGCCGCGTGAGAACTCCTTGAAGACGAATCCATCCGACACATCGCGAGGCGCCTTCATCTGGACGGCCACCGCGACCATGCAGTAATCCGGGAGCCCGAGGATCCCGCAACCCATCCCGGCGGACTGCAGCAGCGAGGCGTAGAGCACGCAGAGGTCCTCCGAATCGCCGCTGCCGGCGAGCAGGGTCTCCACAGGGAACGCCCTGTACTGCTCGACGCTGTAGTTCTTGGCATCGGGCGCGTAATCGAAGCACTCCCTGACGAATGACAGCAGGAAATCGGCGTAGGCGGCATCGCTGTACCCGTACGATGAATCGAAAGCGCTGCGCAAGGACTTCTGCAGGCTGCCGATGGACCCGCCTGGCGTGATGAAGCGCACGGCATCCGCCAGCGCCTCCCCGTGCCTCAGGGAATCCTGGGCGGCTGTTCCGGACCTGTACCGCTCTATATCGTCCCTGGTGAGGACCGATGAGACCGATACCCGCTCCCCGCCGTAATCCCAGGCGTAGTTCAGGGTCTTGTCCCCGTAGTAGGTCATCCCGCCGTAGTACGTCGCGGCGGCCTTGTCGTCGCTCTCGTGCGCATAGCAGTAGGCCATGATGGCGAAGAGCCCCACGTCGGGGTCCGTCCATTTCGCCTCCGGCTCCGTCTTCGTGGCCGTCTTATAGGTGTTGCTGAGATCGTCCCGCAGGACCCAGACGTAGCTCTCGTAGCCGTCGGCGATCGCGCCGTCGAGGTATATTATGAGCTCACCGCTGTTGTTCAGGTAGGCGTTCAGCTCGCCGGTGGTGAAATCATCGGTCAGCTCGATGTACCTGCTGGAGTCCACCTGCAGGATTATGCTGTTGGCCGGGTTCACGATCGGGCCCTCGTCCGTACCGCCGTTGTCGACTATGAAGAACGCGAGGAGGCATACCAGTACAGCTATCACGGCAATGCCGGAGGCCACGACGGTCTTGCGCCCGTTCCGCAGCCTGTACAGGATGCCCTCGTCGTACGTCAGGTCCTGGCCGCAGAAGGGGCAGTAGCGGAGGTTCTCGCCCTCGAAGGTCCTCCCGCAGTATGGGCAGAACATTTACGGACCTCCGGGGGCGATAAGGGCGCTCGGCTGAAGTCGCCGAGCTTGTAATCGATGGTCATGTCCTTGAAGCAGTAGAACAGCCTGAAGGTGTTGCCGTCGTCCTTGACGTCGATCTCCTTGGTGCTGCCGGTATCGTAGGTGACGATGATCTTGGTCCCCGTGGCCTGGGCGCTGCCGAAGGTCACGTTCAGAGTCTTCCCCTTGATCACCTCGAGCTCGCCGGTCACATAGTTGCCGTCGATGGCGTAGTCGCCGTTGAACGACAGGACGACGGTGGACGAGGGCATGTCCTTGGCCTCGATGCCGTCCATGGACGGGTCCCTGACCAGCAGGGTCTTCCAGAGGACGGAATCCGCCTTATCGCCGGATGTGGACAGGTACTTGCCGTCGTCGGCGGTGATGCGGAGGACGGCGTTGGCGCCGACCCACAGGCCGCCGGTGGCCGCCTCGTAGTCTTCAGCGGTGTAGTACCCGCGGTAGGTATAGGCACGCTTGTCGGACATCTGGTCGGCGAAGTTGTAGATCTGCGCGGAGACGGACTCCGGGAGCGATACCTCCGACAGGGACTCCAGCTTCAGGTCCGAGGACACCTTCACCGAGTAGACTCCGTTGCCTCCCGGCGACAGCCTGTAGGCCAGGCCGCTCTCCGTGTAGCCTATGTCAGTCCCCTCCTCGACGGAGAAGCGGAGCATGGAGTTGACCGCGACCTCGGAGGGGGCGTCGATCTCGTTCCCGAACTCGTCGAAGAAGACCAGGCCGCAGTCCGCATCCTCGATGTCCACGCTGAACGTGTCCGCAACGGACCCTGAGTCTCCTCCCATGGAGAACGCGAGCACCGCGGCGACCATGGCGAGCACCGCGAACGCGGTGATGTACCTGACGGTCCTGGCGGGCTTCCCGGTGGCCTTCTCGCTGCGGGTGAACAGCGCGGTCTTGACCGAGGAGGTCCTCCTCTTCGTGCTGGCGACGGGGGCGAGGTTCTCGACCCTGATCCCCTCCACGGGGGTCATGCTGAGCGCGGGGTAGATCTCCTTGAACGAGATCTTGCTGCTCTCATCGTCGCCCTCCATGTTCCTGACGAATATCCCGTCGCTGGCCATCTCCAGGCCCTGGTGGGCCATTCCCTTGACGAACGTCATGGCGGTGGAGATGCTGGATTCGGGGTCCTCGGCCGAGATGCCGATGGTCAGGGGGTACACCGACACGACGTTCATCGACAGCCCGATGGCGCGTGCGATGTCCGACATCTTCCCGAAGAAGAGGTCGAAGTTCTTGGGCTGCCCGTATCCGGCGGCCCTCATGTACTTGGCGCCCAGGACCACCATGAGGTAGTCGGTGTCGAATCCCAGGGCCTTGAAGTAGCCTATCGTGTAGAGGAGGTACCCCTCCATGAACGCCCCGTCCTTGGCAGCGACCTCCGAGAGCATGTCGCTCATGTCGTCGTCGGTCGGGTTGCGCACCTTCTTCATCAGGATGGAGCAGGACAGCCCGTAGTAGGCCGACCCGGACTCGGAGTAGAAGACGGTGATGACCCCCTCCTCGACCATCCTCAGCAGGTTGGATGTGATGGTGGAGCGGGGCGCGTTGACGCAGTTGACTATGTCCGTGATGCACAGGGGCCTCTCGTAGATGGCGTCTATCATGTCCAGCTGGACATCGCTGGTCATCAGGCCGGCGGAGCCGTCCAGGTCGACCATCATGAAGCGGGATGCCTCCTTCTTGGGCAGCGAGAGGTTGAGGTAGGGCTCCTCGCGAGGCTCGGCGCGGTCGAAGGTGACCTTGATGCGTGCGAAATCCCCGGAGCTGAAATCCTCCAGGCCCACGACCTCATAGTGCTTGCCCGTGGCGTTCTCCACGGACCTGGCGACGAAGCGAGAGAGCATATCGACCTTGGGGGCCATGGTCCTGTCGCCCTCGAACACGAGGGACAGGGGGCTGAGCCCGTAGACGCTGAACTTGAACCCGGTGACCCTGGCGAACTCCTCCCTGATGGCTGGGATGCAGTCCTCGAGGGTGCCCTCCGGAAGCGAGCGGGAGCACTCGTCGGCGAAGGCCGAGGCGTACCTGCTCCTGACCTGGTCCAGGTCGAGGCCGATCTCGCAGGTGTAGCTCTCGAGCATGTTCGCGACGGCGGAGAGCCCGTCGTAGTACCTGGACGGGTCCCTGAACGTCTCGTCTGCGATGCGCTTGGAGACCTCGTCGGGGGTGAAGGACCCGGCCACCTTAACGGCCAGGTTGGAATAGTAGACGGACTTCTTCTCCGGGTCCGGCTTGGATCTGACCACGACCCCGGCCTCTACCATCTTGTCGAGCACGAAATGCAGCGACGAGGACGGTACGCCGAGCTCCGCGGCGATGTCGCTGGGCCTCTTGGTCCCGGTCTGCAGGCAATTGTAGACCGATATCTGCATGGGGTCGGTAAGCGGAACGACCCCCCTCTCCGTCAGAAGCACGGTGAAGTTGCGCAGGTATTCATCCTGTGATCCCATACAAGGGCGTACGCATTACAGGTAATATAAAGGGTGAGGCGGGATGCTCGGGACTTGTAGGAGTCGGAAGTTGATGTCATCCGGCCTGATGTGGGGCCTCACCTTCAGGATCAGGTCGCGGAGCTCGTGGGCCGCGGCCCTCACATCGTCCTGGGCGACGACCGCGGATACGACCGCTGCGGAGTCCGCTCCGGCGCGGATGACATCCTGTATGTTTCCCCTGTTTATGCCCCCGATAGCGACGACTGGCACATCTACGGCCTGCTTTATCTCGTAGATAGGGGAGAGGCCCAGCCCCTGCGCCGCATCGGGCTTGGTAGAGGTGGTGAAGATTGATCCGACCCCGACATAATCGGCACCGTCCTCTACGGCCTTGACGGCCTCCTCGACGGTCGTTACGGAGCATCCGATGAGCGCATCGGGGCCCATCAGCCTCCTGGCCACATCCACCGGGATGTCCGACTGCCCCAGATGGACGCCGTCGGCCCCTGAGGCTATGGCTATGTCCACCCTGTCGTTGACGATGAATATCCTGCACATGTCCTCGGCGATCTCGCGGATGGCTATGGCCTGGGAGAGCATCTCCCCGCCGTCGGCGTGCTTCATCCTGAGCTGGACGACGTCGGCCCCGCCCTCGTAGGCCATTCTGGCTATCTCGGCATCGGAGCGTCCCTTGGACAGGTCTGAATCGGTGACGACGTACAGGTCGAACATGGAACGTGGATTGAGAGCGGGATAGAAATACTCGTTGGTATAGAACCCGCCGGTATCGCTCGATAATGGCCGACACATCCATATCAGTGTCGAAAGCGTGGACATAGCGGCCCTTGGGGGAATCCACTATCTCGGCCTTGACCCCGTAGACGTCACATATCATATCCTCGGTGATGATGTCATCGGTTGGGCCGAATCCGTAGGCCTTGCCGTCCTTCACCGCCAGCACCCTGTCCGAGTACCTCAATGCCAGATTAAGGTCGTGCAGCGCGATGAGCATCGAGCTGCCGTCCCGGGCTATGACGGACCTCATTATCTTCAGAGTGTCCAGCTGGTTCCTGAGATCGAGAGCGCTGGTAGGTTCATCGAAGACATACAGCTCCGGCTGTTGCGTGAGAGCGCGAGCAAGTGTGACCCTCTGGAGCTGCCCTCCAGACAACTGTTGCACCTGGCGGTTGTAGAGATCGTCGATCTTCATGACGGTCATCGCGTCGGCTGCGATGCGTATGTCTTCACTGGAGTATGCCCATTTCACATGTGGCTTCCTGCCTATCAACACGGCCTCGTAAACCGTGGAATATCCGAAGAAATCGCTCTTCTGCGGAACATACGCTATTTTTTTCGCCAGTTCAGTCTTGTCGTACTCTAATATGTCCTTGCCATCAGCCAGGATGAAGCCCGTCCTGCGCTCCATGATTCCGCATATGGTCTTTATCATGGTGGACTTTCCAGAACCGTTGGGGCCCAATACGGTCACCACCTCTCCGGGCTCGACCGTCAGGTCCACTCCATCCAACACGATATTGTCCCCATACCCCTGGACCAGATCCTTGACTTCCAGCCTCATAATCTCGAACTCCACCTCTTGTTGCTGATCATCCAGACGAAGAATAGCCCGCCGATGACATACAGCACGATGCTGACCGGCAGCTCCCCTGGCCTGATTATCATCCTGCAGAACAGGTCGGAAATCGACAGTATGGTGACGCCCATTAGGGCCGCTGCCGGCATGAGATAGCGTGAATCGTTGCCGATGACCATGCGGCATATGTGAGGGGCCATCAAGCCTATGAATCCTATGACTCCCGTGAACGAGAGACACGCGGCGGTCAAAAATGTGCAGAGGATCATCCCGTTCCTCCTGAGCTTCTGAACGTCTACACCCAGGCTGGATGCCAGATCGTCGCCGGCAGATAACGCATTGAGATCCATGGACATTTTGAACAACAGCAGAGAGCATATCACCACGATAGGCAGGAGGATCATGTCCACACCCCATGTGGCACCGCTCATGCTGCCCATGATCCAAAGCGTGATCTCCCTGAGCTGCTCCTCGTCGGAGAAGTACTTGGCGGCCATTATGCCTGCCTGGAAGAGATAGCTGATCACCACCCCGGACAGGATCACCGATGAGCACGAGACGTTTCTACCGCGGGCCATCAGGAGGATTATGCCCACGCTTATCATCGACACCGCAAAGGCGCACAGGATGCGCAGAATATCCTCGAAGGAGAAGGTGCTCTGGAATATATCCAAATGAATATCGACGAATTCCCCGAAGATGATGGGCCCAATGACTATGGCGATAGCGGCCCCGAAAGATGCGGCCGTCGATACGCCGAGGGTGAACGGGCTCACCAGCGGGTTCCTGAGGAGGCCCTGCATCATCATACCAGCTATGCCTAGGCTGAATCCCGTAAACACCACAAGGAACATCCTCGGGAGGCGCCCTTGGAATATGAAATCGGAATAATACGGCTGGGACGGCTCCTGCACCAATCCCGGCAGGATCGGGTGCAGGAAGACCCTGATGACGTCGATCAGGGGAATGTCAACCGACCCGAGGCAGACGCCGAGAAGGAGAGCCACCACCGATACAGCCACCAGGGAAAGTATGAACAGCACCTTCTTCCTAATGGATGCATCGTACTTTCCCTCGAACGTATCGGTGTCTATGCGGTTCCTTATGAGATCCGCCAGGCCCCTCCTCTGCATCTCCTCCGCCATTCGCACACCTGTCAAAATAACTGAATCGCTGAGACATCATTGTCCTGGACCGAGATGGCAAACATCAGGCCCGTTGTGAGCTCCGAGAACCCATATCTCTCGTTGTACTTGGCGATCAATGCCGACGGGTCGAGTTCCGTGTCCACCCCCATGGCCTCCGCCACCAGGATGTAGCCGATGAACGCTAGGCATCCCGACATGGGGTCAGACGCGAACGCGTATATCTGATCGTTCGTGATGGCATTCAAAGATCTGTAGTTCTTGTAGATCTCCGAAGTCTTGAACATGGACACTGCAGCGCTTTCTGAAGTTGTGGTTGTGGAACCTCTGATCAGCAAACGATCGATTGGCGCATTATAATCTAGTTCCAGCACCGCCTCTCTAATGCCGTCCACATCCGCCTTGTTTGATATGGTGGACAGGTCCAAGCCCGGGATCTCCCTGAGGGCGTTCTTGCCGGAGACCTCCTCCACCAGGTCGCTTGACGCGGATGTCTGGTTGTAGAAGGCAGCGAACGAGCCGTAGTAGTACAGGAATCTGCTATCCGGGAGACTGGCGGCCTTGACCTTCGAGAGGACGGCCCCCTTGACATCTTCGAACATGCTCCAGTACTCATTGTAGTTCTTCATGATCTCCTCATTCGCTCCGAATAGCTTGGTGAGCTTCTCCATGTCATCCTGGGCGGTTTCACCATTGCAATCCAATCTGATGACCTTAATCCCCATCTGATTGTAAGAAAGCTCCTGGGCATAGGTGAGGGTCATGGAGGAGACTGGCACAATGACGGCATTCGCGACCGTCTTGACCTGCTCCGCGGTCATCGAGGGCTCGATGGCCATGTGCTTGGCCTTGGGGAACAGCTTCCCGTACTTCTCCCAGTTCGACGCATCCGATCTGTCACTATAGAAGCTCAACCCCTTGACCGCATCGTTTGCCCCGATGATATTGCACATCTTCGGCACATTCACGTTCCCTAACACTACGCTGGTAAGGGGTTCGTCCAAAACGATCTTCTTTCCCGCTCCGTCGATGATTACTATCTCCCCATCATCGCCCCCTTTATCGAAAACACCAGTGGCCGCAGCCGCTCCAGCCGCAACAACGGCAACAACGGCGATCACCGCAACAACCAATATCTTGCTATCAACCATGTCATCACTTGGATAATGCATCCATTCCTATTCTTTAATCGGGTTCAGATATTTAATTGGTATTAACCGCCAACCCTATAACACTATATAGGGCAGTCACATTTAAGGCTTGGATATTTCATCCAAGTGATACTATGGAGCAAAAACAGATTGCCATCGTAGCAATCGTTGCTATAGCGATAGTGGCCATTGCCGGCGCCGCGGTCTTCCTCATGGGAGGAAACAGCAATTCCGACAAAAGAACCCCCGCCGAAATCTGCAACGAATCCCTCGATGCCATCAAGGAGACCAACATCCTCGTCACAGAGGAGTTCGTCCTGATCGATGACGAAGAAACCACCGCCACCCTCTGCACTGGCGAAGCCATAGGCAGCAGGGTCAGATGGGTCACCATCTGGACTGTGGATGCCGAAAAGCATTTCTCAACCGACAAGGCCGACGAGACGTTCAACAAGTACATCACCGAGGATACAGCAACGATCATGTCCAAGACCGTGACCATGAACCACATCACGGAGAAGAGCGGACTGAAGGATGTTGCTGGATACTGGTACTACTACCCCGACTCCTACATCATGATGGAGTTCATCGGCTACAACTCTGCAGGCCATTATGTCCATGCGAAGATCAAGATCGGTGACACCGCCGGAACCAGCACCGCTGCTGACATCGACAAGATCGTATCCGCGGTCTCCAAAGTTCTCTGAAACTTCAAAGCGGCCTTCGGGCCGCCCTTTCCCCCCCCCCCTATGCAGCCGTCATCTGTAGTTTTCTGCCCTCATCAATCCACATCTAGACGTAGAAGGGGATTCGTGCCGGACCCTCTGCAATCACACTTATAACCGCACTGGAACATCCATCCAATGTGACAGCCCTCAAAATCGTCTACATCTCGGTACAGAGCGTCGATGCCCGCACGATGGAAGCCCCCGTCAGGGAAGCCTGCGAGGACCTGGGGGCAGAATGCGAGCTGTTCTGCGTCAACGCCGACGATGTCGACGACGACCCCTTCGTGTACCATGACCTGGTAGACAGGGCGAAGGCTGCGGACCTGGTCCTGATGAGGTGCATGACCGACCCCACCAGGATGAGGAGGTTCGCCACGTTCGAGGATGTCCTGAAGGAGTGCCCCGGCTACGTCCTGGTGTTCTCCGGGGACATAGACATCAGGCTCGCGTACAGGGACCTGTTCAAGGGCGACGACAAGGACTTCATCCTGCTCGGGGAGTACATGAGGAACCGCGGCCCCGAGAACGACCGGAGCATCGTCGTCTGGCTGCACAACCGCCTCAACGGGATTCCGAATGCCCCGGAGCCCATAACGACCCGCCCGGACGGCATCTACCATCCGGATTTCGGAAGGGACGTCACCCCCGAGGAATACGCGTCGCATCTGGCCGAGGGAAGGATGACCATCGGCATACTCTACACATCCAACATGTGGATCTACGACAACCAGGACCACATACGCTCGCTCATCCGCAGACTGGAGTCCATGGGCGCCAACGTCATCCCCGTCTTCTTCGGGGCTTCCTCCAGCAAGGTCGCCGGCCGTAGGGGCACGGTGGACGTGGTCCGGAAGTACTTCATGTCCGATGGGAAGCCGATAATAGACGCCCTCATCATGGCGACTCCGTTCTCGCAGCTGAACAACTCGCGGCAGGACGTGTCCGGCGTGAGGACCCCCGACGATCAGAACTTCTACCGCACCCTCCTGGACGTGCCGGTCATACAGACCATGAGCGTGAGCAGGCACTTCGCCGATTACGAGGAGAGCGCTCAGGGCATCGGGAAGAACGACCTCAAGAACAGCGTGTTCTGGCCGGAGATCGACGGCCAGATAATCGGGGTGCCCATATGCAGCATGGAGGGCGGCAAGGGGAAGGCCAGGAGGTTCACCCCGCTCGAGGACAGGATAGACCACCTCGCCGGGATGGCAGTGGCATGGGCGAGGCTCCGCAGGACCCCTCCATCCGAGAGGAGGGTAGCCGTGCTGATGTACCAATCCAGGCAGGATTCCGGAAGGATTGGCAACGCCGCCGGGCTGGACACCATAGAGAGCGTCAGCGACATGCTGAAGAGGTACGAGTCCGAGGGGTACACCCTGGACCACGTCCCGGCCGACGGCAGGGCCCTCATAGACGAGATCCTCGACAACATAACCAACGACTTCGAATGGTCGTCGTCGGAGAGGATCAGGGAGAAGGCCGCCGACCTCGTCACCAAGCAGCGGTACCAGGAGCACTATTCCAAGATCCCCGAATTCAACAGGAGGCAGATGGAGGAGCAGTGGGGAGCGCCCCCCGGCGATGTGTGCGTGGAGGGCGGGAGGATCGTAATACCAGGCATCGTCAACGGCAACATCTTCATCGGGTTCCAGCCCCTGAGGGGATGGGCCGACAAGAACGAGTCCATATACCACGATCCCGTCCTGCCCATCACACACCAGTACCTCGAATTCTACAGGTGGCTGAAGAACGACTTCAAGGCCGACGTCATAATCCACATGGGCACCCACGGCACCCTGGAATGGCTCCCGGGCAAGAGCGTGGGGCTCTCCGGGAAGTGCTATCCCGACCTGGTCCTGGACGGCGTCCCGCACATCTACCCCTACATCATAGACGACCCCGGGGAGGGGATCCAGTGCAAGAGGAGGTCGGAGGCGGTGCTCATAGGGCACATGTGCCCGACCATGGCCCGCGCGGGCTCCTACGGGGAGCTTAACAGGGTGGAGAACGCGCTCCAGGAGTACTTCAAGGCGAGGAGCGAGACCCGCCTGGAGAAGAACATGTCCCTGGTGGAGGAGGTCCTGGAGGCCGCCAGGGAGGCGGACCTGCTCAAGGACCTGCACCTTCCGGAAGACATCACCGTCGAGGATTTCGAGAACCAAGTGGAGCAGCTCCACGACTACCTCACGGACATCAGGGACAACGTCATCCGCGACGGGCTCCACATACTCGGGAGGGCGCCCGAGGGGGAGCGGCTCGAGGAGTCCGTGTACACCCTCACCCGCGTCAGGAACGGGGACGTGCCGGCCCTGAGGGACGCGATAGGGGAGGCCTGCGGCATCGATGTGCAATCGCTCGTCGACGACCCCTCCGGCACCACGGGCGGGAAGCTCAACAGCGCCCTGCTGGACGATGTGGATTCGAAGGCCTCCGGGCTCATATCGACGATGGCGGCCTCGGGATTCTCGAAGGGGCCGTCCCTGGAGGCTGCCGAGGAGCTCATCGGCTCCCTCGCGGAACCAGTGAGGGTCACCGTCTCGTACATCTGTGACACCTTGGTACCGAACCTCCTGCGGATGACCGACGAGATGGACAACCTGATGCACGGGTGCGAGGGGGGCTACGTCCTCCCCGGCCCCTCCGGCGCTCCCACTCGCGGCAACGCGGACATACTCCCGATGGGCAGGAACTACTACTCCGTGGACCCCGACTCCATCCCGCTGAGATCGTCCTGGGAGATAGGGAAGCGCATGGCCGACCAGATGATCGAGCGCTACATGGAGGAGAGGGGTTGCTACCCCAGGGAAGTGGGATTCATCATCTGGGCCACGGACACCATGAAGACCAACGGCGACGACGTGGCCTACATCCTGTGGCTGCTCGGGGTCAGGCCGGTCTGGTCCCCCGTAGGGGGCCAGGTGATCGGCCTGGAGGTCATCCCGCTGGAGGAGCTGGGCCGTCCCAGGATCGATGTCACCGTCAGGATAACCGGGCTGTTCAGGGACTCGTTCCCCAACCTCATAGACATGATAGACGACGCGGTCAAGATGGTGGCCGCCCTCGACGAGTCCGACGAGGAGAACTACCTCGCTTCCAACCTCAGGAAGGACATCGTGGAGGCCATGGCCTCCGGGATCTCCGTGGATGAGGCGAGGCTCAGGAACTCGGTCAGGATATTCGGCTGCCCGCCCGGGGCTTACGGCCCCGGGGTGAACCACGCCATCGAGAACGGGAGCTGGGAGACCGTGCAGGACCTGGCGGACATCTACACCGAGTGGGGCATCTACGCCTACGGCAGGGGCATGACCGCGGTCAGCATGAAGGACCAGTTCGTGAAGCGTTTCTCCAGGGTCGGCGTGACTGTCAAGAACATGCCGGACAAAGAGATCGACATCCTGGACATGGATGATGTGTACGGGTACCTTGGAGGGATGAACTCCTTCGTCAGGGCGTACGGGAGGGAGGACGCGCTCACCTTCGTCGGGGACGGGTCGGACCCCGACAGGACGAGGATCCGCAGCACCAACGACCAGCTTCAGTTCCTTTACAGGAGCAAGGTCCTCAACCCGAAGTTCGTGGAAGGCCTCAAGAAACACGGTTACCGCGGGGTGTCGGATGTGTCCAACCTGACCGAGTACACGTTCGGATGGGACGCCACATCGGATGTAGTGGAGGACTGGATGTACGAGGGTCTCGCCGAGCGCTACCTGTTCGACGACGACACCAGGCAATGGATGGAGGATGAGAACCCCCACGCCATGATGGACATGCTCAACCGCCTCCTGGAAGCCGTGGACCGCGGGCTGTGGGACGTCAAGCCGGAGACCCTCGAGAAGCTGAAGGACATCTACCTCGACCTCGAGGAGAGGATCGAGGAGTACAACGACAGGGGCCGACCTCGGAGTATCCCGCGGCCGTGGGCGGTGATCCTCTCTCCGCCCCTGGCCTCGCATACCTTCGACAGGATCGATTCCAGCTCCGCATACGTGGATATGCGGGTGAGCTCAAGCCTGACGGGGTGTGAGTACCTCACGCCGGTCATGAAGTTCGCCGCGATGCTGCGCATGATCTTGCATCCGCGCTCCTCGCCCTCGGCATCTATGGTCATCCTGGCCAGCTCGAGGCACCACTCCGCCTGCTGCGAGACGGTGGGCTCCTCGGGGACCTCCCCCGTCCTCAGCATGGAATCCGTCCTCGATATGAGCGCAGGGTTGCCCACGGCTCCCCTCGCGACCATGACGGCGTCGGCGCCGGTGATCTCCATCGCCCTCCCCGCATCCTCCGGCGTGTAGATGTTCCCGGAGATCATGAGCGGCACGGACATCTCGTCGCGCAGGCCCCCGACCAGGTCGTAATGCGGCGTGCCGGCGTACTTCTCGGCGCGTGTGCGTACATGCAGGCCGATGCCGTCCGCCCCTGCGGACTCCAGCTCCGCGATGACCTCCCTGAATGTCATGTTCCCGGGGCTCCACCCCAGGCGTATCTTCGCCGTTACCGGCACATCGACGGCGGCCTTCACCGATGCCATGATCCTGCCGCAAAGCGCCGGGTCCTTCATCAGCGACGACCCCGCCCCCCTGCGGACCACCTTCTCCACCGGGCATCCCATGTTGATGTCTATGGCATCCACGGACGGGTTGGACTCCAGCACCCTCGCGGCCGCCCTCCCCATCATCTCCGGGTCGTCCCCGAATATCTGGACGGCCACGGGATGGTCCTCCCCGGTCTCCAGGTACGGCAGGGTGCGCCTGTCCCCGTGGACTATGCCCGAATCCGAGACCATCTCGGTGACGCACATGCAGGCGCCGAAGCGCATCATGAACTCCCTGTACTGCAGGTACGAATAGCGGGACATGGGGGCGAGTATGACGCGCCCGTCGAGCTCCAGCGAGCCTAGGCGCCACATCGGCGCTTCCTCTTCCCTTTGGTGGCGAGCTCCATGCCGCGGTGGTACGCCTTGTAGCCCTCGGCGGCCTGGCCGTTCTTGCACAGCAGGTCCCCCAGGGCGTACCACGAATCGGCGTCATCGGGATCCAGGTCCAGGTGGATCCTCATGTGCTCTATGGCCTCGTCCAGCCTGCCCTCGTCGGCCAGCGTCCTGCTGTACTCCTTCCCCTTGGTCTCCTCGTCGCGGACCCTGAGCATCTCCATGCGGGCCTTCTTCAGGAGGACGTCGACGGAGTTGCGGGTCAGCCAGGGGTACCTGGCCATGACCAATGTGGAGAACCTCGCGGCCTCGTCCTCGTCGATCCTGCACTCCCTGCCCTTGAAAACCTTGCGGGGGACGTCCACGATCAGGTTGCCGTGGGCGACGGTGATGTGGTCTGACTGGGTCAGCTGATCACCTGAACTTCACCATGCGCCCGCACTCGTCCCTCTTTCCGACGCCGAACTCGGTCAGCTTGGAGATCTGGTCCCTGCGGAAGACGGGGCCGTCCCTGCATATGCGCATATCGTCCATGGCGCAGCACCCGCAGACGCCGGCGCCGCACTTCATGTACCTCTCCAGGGACAGCTGGCAGTCGATGCCGAGCTCCTCGCAGGCCTTGTACGTGAAGTACAGCATGACCTCGGGCCCGCATGCCACGACGCAGTCGTACCGCTTCTCGGCGACCTTCTCCCTCATGAGCTGCACGGCGTTGCCGTGGAATCCGCGGGAGCCGTCGTCGGTGGCGATCCAGACGTTCTCGGCGTTCTCGGCGGCGATGTCGTCGAGGATGATGTCCCTGTCCGAGCGGGCGGCGATGATTGTGTCCGCGCCTGTGGCGACGACCGCTGGCATGACGGCCGCGGTGCCCACGCCGCCGCCGATGATCAGGATGTTCTTGGACGAGAGGTCGAAGCCGTTGCCGAACGGGCCCCTTATGCGGAGCACGTCCCCGGGCTTCACCTTGTGGAGGGCGTCGGTGGCGGGTCCGATGTTCTTGACGGTGATGGATTTCTCCTTGGGGCCGGTGCTGGACAGCGACATGGGAATCTCGTCCACGCCGGGGATCCAGACCATCACGAACTGGCCTGGCCTCGCCTCGGCGTCCCAGTCGAACCTGAAGGTCTTGGTGTCGTAGGCCTCCTCGGTCACGCTCTTTATCCTGACGGCATCGCTCATGGGCCACCCCCACCATGGATGCGATGTCACGGTAGCCGTACTCGTCCATGAATGCGGACAGCCCGGAGTTGATCCTCTGGAAGACGTCGATGCCGACCGTCCCTATGGCGCTGCCGACCTGGAACGCGGACGCGCCGGCCATGATGTACTCGGCCGCGTCCCTCCACGACGCTATGCCCCCGACGCCGATTATCGGGATGTCGAGGACTGTCCTGAGGTCGTACACGGCCCTGACCCCGACAGGCTTCACGCAGGGCCCGGACAGCCCGCCGAACCTGTTGCTCAGCAGCGGCCTGGCGAACTCCGGCTCGATGACCATGGCCTTGAGCGTGTTGATCGCCACGACGGCATCCCCTCCCGCGTCCTGGACGGCCCTGCCGATGTCCGGCAGTATGTGGGTGTTGGGCGTCAGCTTCGCCCAGACCGGCACCTTGACGGCGGACTTGACGGCGGACACGATGTCCCTGACCATCCTCGGGTCGGTGCCGACCTCCATCCCGTAGCCCTTGGCGTGGGGGCAGGACAGGTTCAGCTCCACGGCGCTGGCGCCGTAGTCCTCCATCCTCCCGGCCAGCCTGGCGAACTCGTCCGGCCCGGCCCCGTAGATGGATCCGACTATGGGCCCCTTCCCCACGGCCTCCGCCATCTCCTCGGCGAAAAGCTCGATCCCCGGGTTGGGCAGCCCCATTGCATTGACGTACCCCCCGGTGACCTCGGTGAAGCAGGGGTTGGCGTGGCCGGGCTTGGGCTCCGTGCCCACCGATTTCGAAACGACGGCGCCGGCTCCGAGCTCCAGCATGCGGGCCATCGTGGGGCCCGTCTCGTCCATAATGCCGGATGCCACCATGCCGGGCAGCTCCAGCTCGATTCCTCCCGCGGAGGTCCTCAGGGATGCCATGCTCGAGAGGATGCCTGACGCGTTAAAAACAATATCGACAACATTTTGCTGGGAGTAAAGGAGATTTTATAAGGGGACGCGTATCGGAAGTGCATGGACATAGGCGCCGTTCGCTCGGATTTCCCCAGCATCCGCTCCGGGAAGGGGATCTACCTGGACAGCGCATGCCAGACCCTCCGCCCCGACTGCGTCATCGAGGCCATGGACGAGTACTACTCGGAATACCCGGCCTGCGGCGGCAGGAGCGTCCACTCCATGGCATCCAGGGTCTCGTCCGAGATCGACGAGGCCAGGGAGAGGCTGGCTTCCTTCTTCGGGACCGACGACCCGAGCTGCTACTGCTTCACGCTCAACGCCACCCAGGCCCTCAACACCGCCGCGTACGGCCTCGGCCTCGGGAAGGGGGACGTGGTCGTCACCACGGACTCGGAGCACAACTCCAACCACGTGCCCTGGCTCAGGCTGGCCGAGACCGCCGGCATCAGCAGGAGGATGACGAGGTCCAAGCCCGACGGCGAGTTCGACATAGATTCGTTCATAGACTGCATGAAGGGAGACGTCAAGGCCGTCTCCGTGCAGCACGCCAGCAACGTCACCGGATGCACCGTGCCCGTGAAGGCCGTGTGCGACATAGCCCACGACAAGGGCGCCGTCGTGATCGTCGACGGGGCCCAGGCCGCCCCGCACAGGAGGGTCGACCTGGAGAGGATCGGCGCGGACATCTACTGCATGAGCATGCACAAGATGCTCGGGCCCTCCGGCATGGGCGTCATGTACGGCAGGATGGAGGTCCTAGAGAGGCTCCGCCCGCTGTCCCTCGGAGGGGGGACCGTCGGCCTCGCCACATACGACTCCAGCAACCTCGCCCCCGTCCCCGAGAGGTTCGAGGCCGGGCTGCAGAACTACGCCGGGATAATCGGCACCAGGGCCGCTCTCGACTACCTATCCCGCATAGGCATGGACGAGGTGGAGAGATGGGACAGGGAGCTCCTGACCCGCGCCATGAAGAGCCTCGAGGACGTGGGGAACCTCCACTTCGTGGGCCCCTCGGACCCGGCCAGGAGGAACGGCATACTGTCGTTCAACATAGACGGGCTCGGCTCCCACGACATAGCGATGATGGCCGACAGCATGGCCGGGATCATGATCAGGTCCGGTATGCACTGCGCCCACCCGTTCTACGTGGCGCGCGGAATCGACGGGAGCGCCAGGGCGTCCACCTACGTCTACAACTCCCCCGAGGAGATCGACACGCTCGTGTCGACCGTGAGGCACATAGCCGAGGTGTTCGGGAACCGAGCTCAGGATCTTCTCCTCCCCGTACGACAGCTCGAACCTTCCGGGGAACTGCGTGTACGCCATGAAGTCGCCGTCGGGCGAGTGCACCCTGACGGCATGGTCTCCCACGGAGAGGCTGCACGACTGCGATGGCAGTATGTCCCATCCCGAGAGCGTTATCTCGTCGACGCCGGAGGCCTCGAAGGCGTCCAGCATCCCGGCCACGTCCCTGGCCAGGGCATCGCCCATCCCCGACCTCCACCCTTCCTCCCCGGCGGATGCCGCGGCCACCGCCGCGGCCAGCATCATCGCGCCGCAGATGCACAGGACCGCCCTGGACATCGTGAACTCGATCATGACGCGCTCACCGCCACGCACAGCCTGCCGTCGACGGCCACGGCCTCGAGCACCAGCACGGCGCCGCCCTCGAGCATCGTCTCCGGGCCCAGCAGCCTGATGGGCGGATTGTCCATGACCACGCGGCCGGTCTGCACCCCGTCGGAGTAGATGCGGATGGTGTACGCGTCCGCCCCGTCCCCGCCGATGGCCAGGGCCCTCCCGAACGGGATCTCGAGAGATGAGGTCACCGAGCCGCCGACCCCGGAGAGGTAAGCCCGGGTGGCGGCATCAGCGACCTGCTCCGCGATGGCGGCACCCTCCGCCTCGTCGGCGGCCCTGTCCATGTCCTGCGACATTGAGACCAGGGCGGGGACCATCAGGGCGATGACCATCATGGATATCATGATCCTGAGCGGCATCCCAAGGACGCCGGAGTCGTTCACAGTACCATCACCTTGATCTGCTTCTCCCCGTAGTCCGGGTGGGACGCATCGACGGTCAGGCTCCCCCTGGATGTGGAGAAGGAGAGTTTGCCGAAATCGGCGTGGCCGTCCTGGTCCGTGACCTTGTAGTTCTTCTGCCCGTCGAGGCTCTTCACCCCGAGACCGGACAGCGTCACCACCGCGCCGGGGAGCGGGTTGCCGTCCTGGTCGGTCACGGTGAAGTACACATCCCCGAGGGAAACATTGTTCGAGATCTCTATGACGTCCTCGCTCGGATCCACCGAGCCTATGTAGTGCGGGGACTCTATGCCGCCCATCCATCCGAGGATCACCGCTGTTCCCAGCGTGGCAACCAGTATGGTGATCATCAGCTGCAATGGGAGGCCCTCGATGCCTCCGCTGTCGTTTGCTTCTCTCATGCAATCGCCGGAGGCACCTCGGCGTGAACGGACTTAAAGGGAGCACCGTGCGGTCACAGACGCACCCTTTCCACGGTTTTGTGCCGGGCGCCGGAAGGGCCGAGGAAGCTGCGGACAACTGTGACATGGTCGCACTCGAAGGTGTGGAGCTCCGCATCCCTGAACTGTGCCAGCACCCCGGAGACATCGGTGGGCCCGTTGCACCTGCCCACCGTGATGTGGCTCTTGAATGGCTTCTCGTCGAAGCGGAAGCGCGCCCTCTTGAGTTCCTTGGAAATTCCATTGGAAAGGGCGGTCAGCCTGTCGTGGGGCTCTGCGCCCACCCAGACCACCGATGGGCACCTCTCGTTGGGGAAGCACCCCATGCCGCGGATGGACACCTCGAAGGGCCCGGAGCCCTCGCAGGCGGCCTTGACGGCTGAAACCAAGGCGGGTATGCGGGCCTCTTCGATGTCCCCGATGAACCTGAGCGTGATGTGGAGCTGCTCCGGAGGTGACGGCCTCACGCCCTTGCAGGACCTGAGCGCAGTGGAAACGGAGGTGGACCACGACGCGTCAGCGACCGGCACCGACACGAACATCCTGGCCATCATATCCCGCGCTCCCTCCTGATCCTCTCCAGCAGGGCCCTGCTTCCGGTGGAGACCTCCCTGAACGTCCTCTCGAAATCGCCGGTGTACCATGGGTCGTCCACATCCCCGTCCAGAAGTGTGATGATCACGGCCTTGGAGCCGGGCGGCGCCATGGATAGCACGTCGTCGAGGTTGTACCCGTCCATGCACACGATGTAATCGAAATCGTCGAAATCCGACGGCCTTATCCTGCTGGCCCTCTTCCCGGAGCAATCTATGCCGTGCACAGCCATGACCCGTGCGGCCCTGCGGTCCGGCGGCTCCCCGATGTGATAGGAGGCGGTCCCGCACGATTCGCAGGTGATCGCCCTGGAGAGCCCCTCCTCCACCACGACCGACCTGAAGACGTGCTCGGCCATCGGGCTGCGGCAGATGTTGCCCAGGCATACGAACAGGACGCGTACATCCATGCTCAAGGGATGCAGATACCCGTAGAAAACCCCTAGCATTAAGTAGGTCCTAGGCCATCCAGCATCATGGATTCCAAGATTTCCAAACAGGACAGGATCGTCAACGCGATGCCCGTTCTGGCTATGGTCATCCTCCTGGCCGTCGGCCTCTACGTGTACCTCTTCTGACCGGTACGCGCCGCAGGAACCGTTTTCACTAACCCCACGCGTAGCGTTAGCGCCATCCGTTTGGATTATATACTAGCCCGCCTACCCCTTCTCGGGCAGCGCATCATGAGGATAGACCCGCTCGGAAAGAAGCTCGCATTGGTCATCGTGGACATGCAGAAGAAGTTCGTGCTTACGCACGAGGACATGGCCAGACAGCATGACGCGCCCATCGCCAGGATGAACGAGATCGCGGCGATGTTCCGCGGCGCCGGCCGTCCGGTCATCCACGTCCGCTTCGTCGGCGGGGACGAGCACACCCGTTACAAGGGCCCCGATGCGGACGAGTTCATGGACGAGATGGTAATAGCGAACAGCGACATCATCGTCGAGAAGCTCCATATGAACTGCTTCAAGGAGTCCAAGCTCGCCGAGGCCGTCAGAGCCGCCGGCTGCGATTCCGTGCTCCTGGTGGGCACCGTCACGCAGTACTGCGTCATCTCCACATACTACGGGGCCTTCGACCACGGCCTCACCCCCTACATCTCCACGGATGCCTGCATCTCCACCAAGGACGAGTACAACCAGGCTGCATCGGTAATATGTAAGAACCTTGATGCAGATGACGTCCGCAGGTACCTCTCCGGACAGCCCCTCGAGGACTGCCCCCCGATAGTGTACCACCGAGGGAGCATGGGAGACCGCATCGTCGAAGTTGATAATCTAGTTGTGAGATTCGGCGACTTCACCGCCGTGGACGGGGTGTCGTTCCACGTCGAGCGCGGCGAGGTCTTCGGGTTCCTCGGCCCAAACGGGGCGGGGAAGACCACCACGATCCGCACGGTTACCACCATCCAGCGCCCCACATCCGGCCGGATCCTTATCGACGGCTACGACACGTCATCCGAGTTCCTGGAGGCCAGGAAGCGCATCGGGATAGCCCAGCAGCACATCAGCCTGGACAGCGACCTGACCATCAGGCAGAACCTCAAGCACCACGCCATGCTCCACAAGATCCCCAAGGACCGCATCGATCGGAAGATCGAGGAATCCGCGGCTCTACTGGAGCTGGGCGATCACATGGACAAGAAGGTCCAGGAGCTGTCGGGCGGCTGGAAGAGGAAGTCCTCCATCGTCGCGTCCATCATCCACGACCCCACCGTCCTGTTCCTCGACGAGCCCACGGCCGGCCTGGACACCCGCTCCAGGCACATGCTCTGGGACCTGGTCCGCAAGCTGAACCGCAGCGGGACCACGATCTTCCTCACCACGCACTACATCGAGGAGGCCGAATCCCTGTGCGACAGGGTGGCCATCATCGACAGCGGCCGCATCATCGCCACCGGGACCGTCGACGAGCTCCGCGACATGATCGGCCGCGTGGCCGTGGAATGGGAGGAGGGCGATTCCAACGAGACCTCGTACTTCGGGACCAGGGAGGAGGCCAGGGCCTTCGCGGAGACCCTCGGCGACAGGTACTACAACATCCGCCGCACCTCGCTGGAGGACGTCTTCCTCGAGCTGACCGGCAAAGGGGGGCTCCAATGAACCCCGTCGAGTACCTCAGGGAGGTCTACAGCGTCGCATGGGGCGACCTGGTCTACATCAAGGAGAACTTCATCGAGGTCCTCCTGACAGGCCTCATCGGGCCGCTCCTCTACCTCCTGGCCTTCGGATACGGCGTAGGGGGGAGCATGCAGGGCGGCGGCGAGGAGTACGTCCGCTTCATCCTGCCCGGTATCATCGCCCTCACCACGGTCGCCTGCACCTTCAGCTCGGTGTCCATGAGGATCCTGGTCCAGAGGCTGTTCTACATGAGCTTCGACGAGCTCCTGCTCTGCCCCGTAAGGGTGTCGTCGGTCATCCTCGGGAAGACGCTCTCAGGCGTCGTGAGGTCGCTAATCAGCTGCACCGTCATACTGATAGTCGGATGCATCATCTCCCCCGGCATCGACCCGAACCCGCTCATCTTCCTCGTGATAATCGCGGGCGGCCTGATGTTCTCGATGTTCGGCCTGCTGGCGGCACTGGTGACCAGCAAGACGCAGCACCTGACACTGATAACCAGCATCTTCATCGTCCCGATGACGTTCCTCTGCGGCACGCTGTTCAAGGTATCCGACCTGCCGGAGGTCGTGTCCTGGGCGGTGTACGTGCTGCCCCTGACCCACATCAGCGAGCTCTCCAGGGGCATACTCCTGGACGAGGGGATCCCGCTGGACTCGGTCCTGATAGTGGCGCTGTACCTGTGCCTGTTCTTCGGCCTGTGCTACCGCAGGATCGCGACCCGCCGTAACTGAAGTACGGGACCACCAGCCTCATGTTGTCGGTGCCGTAGCCCTTGGGGCACTTCCAATAGCCCCATGCGGTGGTCGTCGTCTCCGCGTAGTGATAGGTGACCCCGCCGGACACGAACGTGTCGTCGCCCTTCTGCTTCTCGGGCAGCTCGACGCCCGCCATGGCGTGGTTGTCGAACACCATGACGCAGGACCTGTACCCGAGAACGGCCATGAGGTTGGCGTACAGGATCGACAGGTCCTCGCAGTCCCCGCAGTAATCCCACATGGTCTCGGAGGAGTACTTCATGAAATCCGTCTCTGACCTGGAATCTCCGTCGGGGACGTAGGGCAGCTCCTGCACGAACCTGAGCACCATCTCGGCCATGCCGCGCTCGTCGAGCCCGGAGCCGAGGGACCTAAGCTCCTGCGCCAGCCCCTGAACGTACGGATCCCCGGGGGTGTACATGCGCTCGACCATCTCGTAGTTGTAGACGTTCCTTATGCTGCTGTTTGGGTCCCTGTACGCGTTCCTGAACACCTCGCTGAGCTTCAGGTCCAAGAACACGTGCATGGTGCGGCCGCCATAGGTGAAGCCGTGGTAGAACGCCCTCTCCTCCTCCACCATGACCTCTATGTAATGCGAGACGGGGGCGGCGCTGTCTGACAGCATCCGGTAGCCGGGCTCCAGGCTCAGGCGGCCCGCGTGCTCGGTCTCCTCGCTGTCGTAGAACCCCCTGACCTTGACGGGGCCGACCAGGCCCATGTCCTCCGGGTCTATTTCCCCGGAATCGAGGACCACGTACTCGCCGGCCCTGGCCTCCAGCCTCATGAACGGGTCGACACGGATTATCTCGACGTCGTTGGCGGTGGTGGCCCTCATGCCGTTGACGTACCACGCGGTGAACCCATCGCCCTGGGCATGGAAGACCGCCCTGTCCCCTATCCTCAGGTCGGAGGGGAACGAAACGGTGAGCGGGTACTCCGCCTTGATGTCGGGAGAGACCCTGGTGTCCGGCTCGAACTCGTAGTAGCGCAGCGTGGAATACTCGGTGTGGTCCCTGCCGGAGTCCACAGTGGTCTTCTGTATCCAGAACATATCCTTGATCCAGCGCGTCACCTGGCCGTCCGACCACATTTGGCACACGATCCCGTCCACCTCCCCGTTGCCGATGTACTTCAGATTTCCAGTAATGCTGCCCGACCAGCCGCCGTCGGACCTGTCGACCTCCTCGTCGAAGCCCGTGTCCGAATAGTACCTTATGTGGCTGTCCGTCCTGATGTAGTATGCGCCCTCCACCTGGGTCATATAGCTGTACGTGGCCGTACCCTTTATGAAGTGCTCCAGGTCGCCGTTGTAGTAAACTCCGGCGATCGCCACGTCGTAGGCCGTTCCGACGAAGCCGTGGTGGCCCCACGAGGCATGCAGGGACAGGTCCTCGGTCTCGAAGGACGTGACCGCGCCTATCGGGACCGTCAGCCCGGCGTCCCTGAACCATCCTTGGAAGAAGTACCCCGCGCGCTCCGGGACGGGGAGCTCGACGTAGGCCCCCTCGAAATAGTAGGGCTGGGCGTAGCCCGTGATCTTTCCTCCGGACGCGTCGTAGGAGATCGTGTGCCTCTCGCCGGCATCCTCCACCTCCCACCCCTCGTCCAGGGGCACGGGGGGCTCCTCGTCCGGGAGGCTGACGAGCACTGCAAGCACCGCTACGGATATGGCGATAGCCGCCAAGGGGACCCACTTGCTCATCGATACACGTAGCAATCGGCCCGATAAAAACCAGGTGGCCGATTGCAGCGATTGTCATCATTTAATTTCGACAAGTTCGTCTTTCCTGCTTCTGATGGGACCGGAAAGGACCCTCGCATATCCCGATGCATCTCCTTCAGCATCCGAGACGGTGAAATGGAGCCGGATCTGAAGAAAGCCGTCGACATCGTCATAGAAAGGAGGATGACGAGCTGATAGCTTTGGCAAAGGAACGGATAGCTCGATGTCAATTATCAAAATGAGGGATACGGCATCTGGATGGGGTGAATGATCAGTATATCCTGCCCTGGATCTCCTTGTATTCAAGGAACGGCTCCAGATACCCCTCTACATGGAGATGCTCTGGAACTATCAGTCCCTCTCCCTTCCTGAAGGCCTCGGCCATCATCTGATCCTTGAACCCGAGCACGTCGTTGGCCTCGCTCACCGATGCCGCGTACACCACCCTCCCCAGTCCCGCCCAGGATATGGCCGCCATGCACATCGGGCAGGGTTCCGAGGATGTGTAGAGTGTGCAATCCGACAGGTCTATGGTCCCGAGGGCGACGCATGCGCTGCGAATTGCCACGACCTCGCCGTGGGCGGTGGGATCCGTATCGGCTAGGACACGGTTATGCCCCTTCCCGACGATCTCCCCGTTCCTAGTGATAACGCAGCCGAACGGACCTCCGTGGCCGGCGCGGATCCCCAATAGAGCCTCATCAATCGCCATCCTCATGAACTTCTCATCGGGATCCATGGCCGTTAATGGCATTCGGAGACTATCTAATTTATCGATATCGCCTTTCAAGCATCCACTGCTGCCCGGTTCTCCGCCTTCGACGGCACTTTTTCAGCAGCAAGATGCCGTCCCCTCTGCACTTCTCCATGCCGATGCTGTCTCGTTATAACTTTTTTAACATTTATAACAAAACACGGTTATTATACTGCGACCGCATATCATCATCCGTGAGGCGCACGGCGAGACCGGCGCCCAAGGAGATGAGATAAATGGCAAGGACCATAACAGTGAAGGGACGCGCGTTCGTGAAGTCGCCCGCGGATATGACCGTCGTGAGGGCATCGGTGGATGGGATCGCCCCCACCTTCTCCAAGGCCCTCGAGGCCGTTTCGGAGAGCACGACGCTGTTCAAGGACGCGGCGGAGGATGCGGGGATCAAGAGGGACACCCTCAAGACCTCCAACTTCGCGGTGAGCCAGCACTTCAAGGAGAAGAAGGTCGGAGTGGACAAGGACGGAAGGGCGGTGTACAAGAAGTTCTCGGACGGGTTCTCGTACCACCAGGACTTCCGCTTCGAGTTCCCCAACGACAACGAGCTGCTCACAAGGCTCGTGAACAACATCCTGGACAACGGGATCGCGCCGAGGATCAACCTGGACTTCGTGAACAGCGACCCGGAGGCGGCGAAGAACGAGGCGCTCAGGAGGGCAACGGAGAACGCCATGAAGGAGGCTAGGATGATCGTCGAGGCCGCAGGGGCGAGGCTCGGACACTTGCTCGAGGTCAAGCGCGGCGGCAGCTACGACTACGATGATGATGACGACTACGGATGCCGCAGACGCTCCTCCATAGAATGCTGTGACAATATCTGCGCCAAGATCGATATCGACCCCGAGGACGTGATGACCTCCGACAGCGTGACCCTGACGTGGGAGATCGAGGACCGAAACCGAAAGGGGGCCATCCCCCTTTTATACCCGTTCCAAGATTGATTCGGCATGGTCACGATCCACATCGAGTACAGGCACACCAACGCGGAGCTCACCGACCCCACTATCAGGCGCAGGACCACCGCGGCGATGGTCTCGTACATCAAGGACCTGATGTTCGACATGCAGATGGGCGACATCGACAGCAAGTTCACGGAGACGATCATCGACGAGGGGCCCAACACCGTCCTGATCAACGGCAGGGAGATCCCCGAGATCATCGACGGCCTCAAGATCAAGATGCTGGAGGTCGAGGACAGCTGCGACCTCGGCCAGGGAGGGAGGGTCACCTTCGGCCGCCCCACCCTGGACTGGAAGAAGGACATCATCGAGGATGTCCCGGACACCATCATGAAGAACGCAATCGCGAAGGTCTTCGCCGACGAGAGCAAGAACGAGCTCCCCGTCGTGGACGCTTGAATCACAATCAATGACCGGCCCCGCCCGGGGCCGGTCGGTTTTTCTTCTGAAATCTCATTCGTCGGAGGATCCGGAGCGGACCTTCACGGCCATCCCCTTCTTCATCATGGGGATCTCGCTCGGAGCCAGGAACATCCTGCCCGTGGCGATGGGATTGTCATCCTTGTCGGTGACGATGGCCTCCTCCATGGGGCGGAGCTCGGGATCGCAGCACATGACGAACTGGCAAAAAGCGTTCCTGCCCTCGGCCACAAACGGAACCGCGTCGTCCTTCATCACGACCCTCATGTGGGGCCATTCCGTGGCGGCCAGGATCCTCTTGGCTCCCTCCATCTTGAGTGTGTAGATGCCGTCGCCGGCGCGCATCGAGAGGACGTGCTCCCCGTCGGAGATCACGTTCCTGATCTTCCCGGTCTTCTTGCTCTTGACGAGCTGGACATCACCTCTAAACAGGGCATCCGCGGCGGCAATGCCGAACTGGTACCTGGCGACCGCCTTGGCCCTCATCATATCGAGGTCCAGGCCGCTGTCGGCCTCTACCTCCGGGATCTGCTCGGGTCCGATGACCTCCTTGAATCCCATCTTGGATACGAACCTGAATGTCAGCATCTCCATGGCCTCCTCCGTCTCCATGTCCGGGTTCTCCGGGAACAGGGACTGGGCGAGGGGGTACATCTCGTCGAGCTCCGCGGGCACTGGGCCGAACGGCGATGCGACGATGGGGCAGTATCCGGCCTTCAGGGCCTTGGCAAACTGCTCCGCGTAGGGCCTGCTGTAGGGCTTGCCGGGGCACTCCTCGAACAGCACCGCCTTGTCGCTGGCTGGCACATACCTCTCTCCGAGCCTGTCCAGGTACCTCTTGTAGACCGGGCGGTTCCTCGACTCCGGACCCGTGTAGAATATGGCGCCATCCCTGCTGATGGGGTCAAAGCGCTCCATCTGGTCCTGGTGCTCCCCGAGCCTCCTCAGAGCATCGAGGAGGGCGGGATGCGCCCTGCACCTGAGCTCGGCCAGCTCCCAGAGCCTGCCCTCCCTCAGGTACCTCTTAACGAGGTCCATCTCCTGCTTGATCTGGTACAGGTTGTGCTCGGCGATGACCTTCGTCCTCTCCTTCTTGTCCAGCTTCTTCATGGCGTCGAGGCTGCGGCCGCGACATGCGGGGCAGTTGCAGTCCAGAGACTGCATGTCCTGGAGCCTGAAGGTTCCGTCTATGAACATCATCCTGTCGTCCCTGGCGAACTTCGCGTAGCTGGCGGAGTCGAACAGGTCGCATCCCATGAGGGTCGCCAGCGCGAGGATCATGGGGTGGCCGGCGCCGAACAGGTGCACCGGGCGGTTGGGGTTGAGGCCGCGCTTGCTGGCCATCACGACGTCGACCAGCTCCGCATAGCGATACTGCTCCATCAGGGGGACCACCCCGCCCACGGGGTGGACATCGATGTCCATCTCGGCCATCTTCCTGGCGCAATCCTCCCTCAGATCGGGGTATATCGAGCCCTGGACGACGCCGTTCAGGAACATCTCGCCCTTCATATCGCAGGCCTGCTGCGTCCTCTCAAGGGTGGTGACGATGGAGTCCGCTGTCTGCTCCTTGGTCCAGAACGGCTCCGTGAAGATGTCCAGGACGGTACCGATGTCGGTGCCTATGGCCTTCTGGAACTCGACGATCTCCTCGTTGGTGAGGTCCACCTCGCCGTACATGTGCGACTGGAACGTCCCGGAGTCGGTCATGATGATGCCGGGATAGTCGAGCAGCTCATGGAGGCCTATCTCCCTGGCCTTCGCGTTGAGCTCCGGCGTCCCACGGATGATATATGAATTGGTGATGAGCGCCCCGAACCCGAACCTCTCGTAGAGCTCCCTGGGCGGGACGGTGTTGATCTTGGGGTTGACGACAGGCAGCAGCGCGGGAGTCTCGATGACCTTGCCGTGCACCTCGAACTTGCCGATGCGCGCCATGCCGTCGCGCCTGATGATCTCGAACATGCGTTGCCTATCGGGAGGTTGGTTATTAACCCTTTTAGCGCACGACTGCCGAGCGTCATGTTTTTTATCCATGACCAGGGATTGCGGTTGCATGTTCGCGGAACTGCCGGGCGTCAAGCTCTACTACGAGGAGGAGGGCGAGGGGGAACCCGTCATCCTCATCGGGGGCATCGGCGCCAACCACCGCTTCTGGAAGGGCATGGTCCCCCTGCTCAAGGGATGCAGGGTCATCACCATGGACAATCGCGGTGTAGGAATGACCGAGTACGAGAAGGAGGAGATCCGCATCGACGAGATCGCCGATGACGTGATCCACCTGATGGACCACCTCCACATCTACAAGGCCCACATAGTCGGCTGGTCCATGGGGTCCGAGGCCGCCATGTCCATCGCCGTCAGGTATCCGCAGAGGGTGCAGACTCTCACCCTCGTCTCTTCATTCCAGTACAGGCCGTACAGGTCCGCATACTTCATGCAGAACACGACAAGGCTCGCAAAGGAGGGCGTCTGCACCGCGGAGGCGATCCACATCGTGATCACATCGTTCTGCTTCCCCGAGACGTTCTTCGCCGGGCTGGCCGAGAAGGGCATGGACGTGCCCACCCCGAAGCGCTTCGAGGACCCGACCAAGCTCCTGGAGCAGATGAAGGCCATGGATGCGTTCGACCTAGGCGACAGGATCGACGAGATCAAGGTGCCCACGCTGGTCGTCCACGGCGCCGAGGACATCATGGTCGAACCGAAGAAGGCCCATGCCGTGAGGGACGCCATCAAGGGCTCCGTCTACCTGGAGATCCCCGGGGTCGGCCACACCATCGACCCCGCGCTGTACGCCGATGCGCTGAAGAAGCTCATCAGCGACAACAGGATGCAGCGAGATGCAGCACCCCAAGATCAACACGCTGAAGTGCATCGGATGCGGGAAATGCGTCCAAGTGTGCATCAAGAGCAACCTCGAGATCCACGAGAAGAAGGCCCGCGAGACCGGCAGGGGATGCATCGGATGCGGGCACTGCGAGGCGTCTTGCCCCAGGAACGCCATCAGGCTGGTATCGGACAGCTCGGACAGCCCCATCGACGGGATCAAGAGCACCGAGCTGTTCAACGGCCAGCTCGTCTCGGATGCGGAATTCGGCAAGCTGTTCAGGGCGATGGACCATGCCAAGGGCAGGTGCCAGATTAGGGTCCTGCAGGGCGCCAAGCTCAACCTGTACATGAAGGACTGCTGGGAGGTCGCCAGGGAGAAGGGCCAGAGGCTCTTCGAGGGGCACGATGAGAGCATGGACGACGTCCAGAAGCGCAGCAAGGTCCTCTGGGACGGCCAGCAGGTCCTGTTCCTGTTCGCGGACAGCGACGAGAGGGCCGCCATCGCGACCGAGCGGATGATGGCAGAGGGCTTCGGCATGGGCATCCGCGGATTCCCATCGCCCGCGATCATGACGGCCTACAAGCTGGACCCTGAGAGGTTCGACAAGCACTTCGTTCCCAAACCCGAGAAGCCCCTCAGGGCCGCGTTCGTCATCGGCCACGGGAGGCGCGTGGTGGAGCCGATCCTCAAGGACCCCATGAAGAAGGCCAAGGGCATCCTTGGCAGACTGTTCCGATCACGGATGCGCCGAGAGTGAGTTGGCCGGAACTGAACGGATGGACAGGCCTTCGTTAAATAGCATCACCATTCATACAATCCTTGCATATCGGCCAGGGGCTGTGCCCCAGAAGGTGAATCGAGAATGATCGGCGATCATCAGCCCCCGGGTTCCCGGGCGATGCAGGATCGCATGTTGCGATGGAAGAATAACGGAAGGCGGGTACCCATGAACAAGAGAGAGGATATCCTGCTGACCACCATCCGGCTGTATCATGAGAAGGGGGACTCCGTCTCCCTGGATGCCGTAGCCAAGGAGGCCGGCTGCAGCAAGACCCTGATCATCCACTACTACGGCAACAGGTCCAACCTCCTGTCCAGCTGCTTCGGCCTGGTATGCCGCGAGGTAAGGTGCGCCTTCAACAACGTCGAGGCCCCCGAGACACATGACAGGGACTCCCTCAAGCAGCATCTGACCGAGCTCTGGAGGGCGTACTTCGACTATCTGAAGAACAATCCCCTGAAGGCCCGTTTCTTCATCCAGTACTCCCACAGCCATGAGCCCCTGCCCCCGAGGTACATGACACCCGAGAAGGTCATACTCAGGATACTGAACGAAGGGTACTCGGACCTGATGAGGGACGACCCCCACCTGTCGTTCGACATAAAGTGCATGGTAGCCATAGCCCACGGCATGGCCGCTTTCGTGTTCTCCAACGATACCGAGCCGAAGGACGAGCTCACGGAACGTTGCATATTCGTGATGATGAACGGCGTGATGGCCTCCGACCGGGATGCGCCCGATAGCACCGCTGATCCGTCAGAAGCCCGAAATCGAGCGGTGCCTCTAAAAAACGCCGTTCTGACCTTTCGGTTATGTAACGGTTGGAAAGGCCATGGATAAATATTGTTTAGTCGTGTGAAGTTTCGCGGAACCCTCTGCGCGTCATCCGCAGGAAAAGAAGATGGAAAGAAACAGGATCGCAGCGCTGACCGCTATCGCCCTGATGCTGATAGTTCCGATAACTCTGATGTTGCCCGGAGCGGAAGCTAATGAAGAGCCGTATCTGCTCGCAGATTTCCTAACGCCCAGGTACGAGCCCTCCATGGTTGCAGAACAGGCCGGTAGCGTCGAGGCGTACTCCTCGACCTCTGAGGGTACACCCGAAACCAGGAACGGATTGGATGATTGGGATTTTTCTAGTGGCATGGGTCCTTTCAATTCGTTCTACGCTGCGATGGACCTCTCTCAGAGCATCATCGAGGGCTGCTCGGAACCGAGAATCAGCACATTACCCGACCAAGTAGCCTTTATCCTTGACCCCGACGACCTCCCCAAGACGCTCGAGGCGGATGCCTGCACAGGCGAGCACGGCATAATGCTCGAAATCCCCTCAACGTACTGGTACGCAGATGGCGATGTCCTGTATCTCTCCGACGACCCGGACTTCTTTGGGGCAGATACCGAGGTCGAGGGGCCGCAGATGACAGCCTACGCCCACACGGTCACGGATCGAGCAGGGGGTTCCGCAACAATCCACGATTTCTCGTGCCCCGGGGCGAGCTTCGGCATCATGGGCCAATCTGCATATGACGCCGGAATGGAGGATGATCCGGGGATCTCTCCGTGGCTCATACTCGCTGCCGCGATACCGCTAGCTTCCGCCATCCTCTTCCTGATACCATGGGAGAGGAGACTGAAGGTGGATGGCGAAGACGATTACGGGAACCCGTGCGACCCGGGGAAGTACACGCGATCGCAATCGGAAGCCCGTTGAACGAAACGTACCAACAGGGCAGAACAGCGGGGAGGGGCTATCCCCTCCCCGGTTTTGAAATCGGTTCTCAGTCCCCAGCCTGATGCAGAGCCTGTTCTTGTCGAGCAGGTCCATCTTCTTGGCGGGGATGGTCTTCTGGAGGCCCTTGTCCAGGTTCTCCGGGGTGCAGAAGGACGTCTCCTTGAACAGCTTGCCCAGGATGACCATGTTCGCGGCGCCCTTGATGCCGGCGTTCTCCGCGATCTCGGATGCGGGGAGGTAGATGACCTTCACATCGTCCCTGGCGACCTTCTTGGTGATGATCGAGCTGTCGACGATGATGATCCCTCCGGGGACCACGTCGTTCTCGAACTTCTCGAGGGAGGGCAGGTTCATGGCGACCAGTATGTCGGGCTCCGTGACCAGCGGGGACCCGATGGGGTCGTCGGACAGGCAAACGCTGCAGTTGGCGGTGCCTCCGCGCATCTCGGGGCCGTAGGACGGGAGCCAGGATACCTCCATGCCCTCCATCAGGCCGGCGTACGCGATGACCTTGCCGGTGAACAGGATCCCCTGACCGCCGAATCCGGCGAGCAGGATGTTGTGCCCGGTCATTCCTCCCCCTCCTCTCCGACGTCCTTGTAGACGCCCAGCGGGTAGTACGGGAGCATGTTGTCCCTGAGCCACTGCAGGGAGTCCGCGGGGGACATGCCCCAGTTGGTGGGGCAGGTGGAGACGACCTCGATGATGCAGTATCCCTTGCCGGCCATCTGGTACTCGAAGGCCTTCTTGATCGCCTTCTTGGCGGCCCTGACGTTCTTGGGGCAGTCGACGGTGACGCGCTGCGCCAGGGCGACGCCCTTGACGCTGGACAGGAGCTCGCAGACCCTGATGGGGTTCCCGGCGACGGCGGTATCCCTGCCGTAGGGCGTGGTCTGGGTGACCTGCCCGGGCAGGGTGGTGGGGGCCATCTGGCCTCCGGTCATGCCGTAGATGGCGTTGTTGATGAAGATCGCGACGATGTTCTCGCCCCTGGCCGCGGCGTGCACGGTCTCCCCCATGCCGATGGCGGCGAGGTCGCCGTCCCCCTGGTAGGTGAAGACGACGTTGTCGGGCCTGGCCCTCTTGACGCCGGTCGCGACGGCGGGCGCACGGCCGTGGGGGGCCTGGACCATGTCGCAGCCGAAGTAGTTGTACGTGAACACGGAGCAGCCCACCGATGCCACGCCGGTGGCCCTGCCCTCTACGCCGAGCTCGTCAATGACCTCGGCGACCAGCCTGTGGACGATGCCGTGGGTGCATCCCGGACAGTAGTGCAGCGGGACGTCCAGGAGCGCCTTCGGCCTCTCTCCCATTACCTTAGCCATCACAGCTCACCTCCGTCGATCTTGACGATCTGCTGGAGCACTTCCTTCGGGGTGGGGACCACTCCTCCGGTGCGGCCGTAGAAGTGGACCGGCTTCCTCCTGGCGACGATCATCCTGACGTCCTCGACCATCTGCCCCATGTTCATCTCCACCGAGAGGAACGCCTTGGCGTGGCCGACGTGCTTCTCGATGACCTTCTCGGGGAACGGCCAGAGGGTGATGGGCCTTATGAGGCCCGCCTTGATGCCCTGCTTCCTCGCCGCATCGACGGCTGAGTGGGCTATCCTGGAGGACGCGCCGAAGGCGACGAGGATTATGTCCGCGTCATCGACCAGGTACTCCTGGGCCCTCTGCTCGGTCTCCTTGATCTTCTCGTACTTCTCGAACCTCTCGAAATTGAGCTTCTCCAGCACAGCGGGGTCGATGTACAGCGAGTTGACGACGTTGTGGGGGCGCTTGCCCTGGTGGCCCCTGACGGACCACTCCTTGTCGTCGGTGGGTTCCTTCGGCTCGGGGAGCACGACGGGCTCCATCATCTGCCCGAGCAGTCCGTCGGACAGGATCATGGTGGGCATGCGGTACTTGTCCCCGAGGTCGAACGCATCGGAGATGAGGTCCACGGTCTCCTGGACGGTGGACGGCGCGAAGACCAGCATGTGGAAGTCCCCGTGGCCGGTGGCCCTGGTGGCCTGGAAGTAATCGGACTGGGACGGCTGTATCCCGCCAAGGCCCGGGCCTCCCCTCTCGACGTTCACGATGAGGCAGGGCACGTCGGAGCCCGCGATGTATGAGATCCCCTCGGACATCAGGCTGATTCCGGGGGACGACGTGGATGTCATGACCCTGACCCCGGCGGCGCCGGCTCCCAGGACCATGTTGATGGATGCGACCTCGGACTCGGCCTGGAGGTAGACTCCGCCGATCTTGGGCATCCTCTTGGACATGTAGGCCGCGACCTCGGTCTGGGGGGTGATGGGGTATCCGAAGAAGTGCCTGCATCCGGCCGCGATGGCGGCCTCGGCTATGGCCTCGTTCCCCTTCATGAGTACCTTCTCGGACATCACTCTACCTCCACCCTGATGGCGCAGTCCGGGCACATGATAGTGCACGACCCGCACCCTATGCATTTCCCAGCATCGGTTACGTGGGCGGGGTGGTACCCCTTGCTGTTAGTAATGGAGTGGTCCAGTTCAAGGATCTCCTTCGGGCAAGCGATGACGCACATCTCGCATCCCTTGCATCTGTCATTGTCAACAGTGACCTTCGGCATCGGATTCAGCCTCTTCCCATGGTGCCTTGACTAAGACACGCACGCGATAGTAATCTGGAATCCTATTTAAGATGTCCACTCCAACGGGAACAGTATGGAAAATGATCGGAAGGCCAGTGAGCTCCGACACCCTCTCCGCGAACGGAATCGAGTCCAGAATGGTGTCGGCGGTGGTCTGCTGCTTCAGATGGGAGTTGTTCGCGATGCATGTAGCCCTGATGCGGGCCGCGGACTCGATCTCCCTGAGTATCTCCACGGACTCCTCTGGAGTGGTGGTCTGGCTCCTGTACTTGTTGACCACGTAGATGACCTCGGGAGCGGACCCCGAGACCTGCTTGGCGTAGACCCCCAGCGCCGTGGCGCCGGCATCGTCCCCTCCGACGTCTATGATGACCCTCCCGTCCTCCGCGATGGCGTCCCCGATCATCGGGGGCAGCGATGGGGTGTCGAGGTTAGAATTGGCGAAGTTCGGGCCGATTACCCTGATCCCCTTCGCCTCCAGCTCCCCGGCATGGTCGGACGAGCGGAAGTACGGGTTGACGATGTCCATATCGATGAGCGTGACACTCCCCCCGGCCTCCGCGGCATCGAGTGCCAGATTCAGCGAGAGGTTGGTCTTCCCGGTGCCGTAATGGCCGCAGACGACTGTGACGCGCTTGCGCAGAACGCTCATGCTCCGCTGTAACAGGTGCGCATATTTAGGGGAGATGCATCCCCCTTGTCATCTGTTTACTGATATAATGGTAGTAGGGATCGACGGCCGCCGTTTTGGGACATAGCCACATCGATGTTCATTAACATTCATTGACATACAATTTTTAGGGTAGAATGGATCTCAAATGCACCTTTGCGAGCATCGATGAAGAGCGCTCTGATGGTAAACTATAAAATATATCTCGCATACGGGCACACAGGCGATATATATGGCCGACAGGAACAAGCTTGGAAAAAGGATTTGCAAGTACCGCGAACAGATGGGGCTCTCCCAGGAGCAGCTTTCCATTAACTCCGGTCTTAGCATCGAATCCATCAGGGAATACGAAGAGGGAATTGCTTATCCACCCATCGGCTCCCTTATTAGGCTTGCTCGCGCGCTCGGCCAGAGGGTAGGAACCTTTACGGACGACCAGTTCAACCCGGACCCGATCGTGGTCAGGAAGGACGAGAGGGTCGAGGAGGCATCCTCCCACGGCGACAAAGGGAACTACGAGTACTTCCCGCTCGGCAGCGGAAAGACCGACAGGCACATGGAGCCCATGTTCATCCGCGTCGGGGAGTCCGAGGAGCACGAGCTCAGCGCCCACGAGGGCGAGGAGTTCATCGTCGTCGTGACTGGCAAGATCCAGTTCATCTACGGCAAGGAGGAGAGGATCCTCATGCCCGGCGACAGTGCGTACTACAATTCGGTCGTCCCGCACTACGTCGGGGCGGTCGACGGGCCCGCGGAGATCTACGCGGTCCTGTACACCCCCATGTGAGGTGGCGGCATGGTCTGCATACCTAGGAAGGAGATCACCAGCGACGAGAGGCTGGGCGACCTGCTGGACAAATGCATAAGGAACCACCCCGACAACGATGCCATCGTCTACGTCGACAGGGAGCTCAGGCTCTCCTGGGCCCAGTGGGGCCAGGAGGTCGACAGGGTGGCCAAGGGCCTGATGGCCATGGGGGTCCAGAAGGGCGAGAAGGTCGCCGTATGGGCGACGAACGTCCCCGATTGGATCACCCTGATGTTCGCCACGGCGAAGATCGGCGCGATCCTGCTCACGATCAACACCAACTACCAGTCCTCAGAGCTGGACTACGTCCTGAAGCAGTCGGACATGGAGACCCTGTTCCTCATCGACGGCGTCAGGGACGTAGACTACGTCCAGACCGTCTACGACCTGGTCCCCGAGCTGAAGACTCAGCCCAGGGAGAACTTCCACAGCGAGACGTACCCCCACCTCAAGAGGGTCGTCTTCCTGGGGCCCGTCAAGCACCGCGGCATGTACTCCATGAACGAGGTCAAGTCCCTGGCTGTCCAGATCGACGACGACGAGTACCAGGCCCGCAAGGACTCCGTGGACGTCCACGACGTCACCATGATGCAGTACACCTCCGGGACCACCGGATTCCCCAAGGGGGTAATGCTCACGCACTTCAACATCGCCAACGACGGATACTGGCTGGGCGCCAACATGAACTACGGCCCCACCGACCGCCTGTGCATCAACGTGCCGCTGTTCCACTGCTTCGGATGCGTCCTGGGAGTGATGGCGTGCATCAACCACGGCGTCACCATGTGCTTCTGCGAGGTGTTCGACCCCATCAAGGTCATGACCACGATCGAGGAGGAGCGCTGCACGTCCGTCTACGGCGTCCCCACGATGTTCATCAACATCCTGAACCACAAGCTGTTCAGCAAGTTCGACTTCAGCAGCCTGAGGACCGGCATCATGGCCGGGTCCCCCTGCCCCATCTCCGCCATGGAGGAGGTGGTCGAGAAGATGAACATGAGGGAGATCACCATCGTCTACGGCCTGACCGAGGCGTCCCCCGGCATGACGCAGACCACCTACGACGAGCCGTCCCTGGAGAAGAAGTGCTCCTCCGTCGGGAAGAAGCTGCAGGGCGTCGACACCGTCATCCTGGACCCGGAGACCTACGAGCCCTGCCCTGACGGCGTCATCGGCGAGTTCTGCTGCAAAGGCTACAACGTCATGAAGGGCTACTACAAGATGCCCGAGGAGACCGCCAAGGTCATCGACTCCAACGGCTACCTGCACTCCGGGGACCTGGGATACAGGGACTCCGAGGGCTACTTCTACGTCACCGGGAGGATCAAGGACATGATCATCCGCGGCGGAGAGAACATCTACCCGAAGGAGGTCGAGGACTTCCTCTACCACTGCCCGGGCATCAAGGATGTCCAGGTCGTTGGGGTTCCCAGCGCGAAATACGGCGAGCAGCCGGGCGCCTTCATCGTGAAGCATCCCGGCTACGAGGACATGACGGAACAGGACGTCATGGACTTCTGCCGCGGCAAGCTGGCATGGTACAAGACCCCCAAATACGTCGCATTCGTCGACGACTTCCCGATGAACGCAGCCGGCAAGATACTGAAGTACGAGCTGCGCAACATGGCCCACAAGCTGTGGCCGGACGCGTGATAACATGGCAGAGCCAATCATATCAGAAGTAGCGGAGCGCGTCAAGGCCCTCCGCGAGATGTGCGACATCTCCGTCGAGGAGATGGCCGAGGTGGTCGGGAAGACCCCCGAGGAATACATGGTCTACGAGACCGGGGAGCTGGATTTCTCGTTCACGTTCCTCTACAAGATAGCCGAGAGGTGCGGGGTCGACATGGTCGAGCTGCTGACAGGCGAGAAGCCCCACCTCAGCGAGTGCACCTACGTCAAGAACGGCCAGGGCCTCCCCATGAAGAGGCGCCTGGGCTTCCAGTACCTGCACCTCGGATACACGCTGAAGGACAGGCTGTCCGAGACCTTCGTGGTCACCGCCCCCTACATCGAGGGCGACAACGACGAGAACGTCCACCTGTCCTCCCACGCCGGCGACGAGTTCGACTACGTCCTGGAGGGGACCATGAGGTTCGTCCACGGGGGCCACTTCTACGACCTGGGCCCCGGGGACTCCGTGTACTATAACAGCGGCGTGCCCCACGGCATGTACGCCACATCGAAGACCGGATGCAGGTTCATCGCATCAGTCATGAAAGGTAGAGAGCAATGAGGGGAATCAACGAGAGGTACATCGAGGAGACCCTCGACGAGGACGGGAGGCTCGTCAAGCTGGACTACCGCTATCCCGACAACTTCAACTTCGGATACGATGTCGTCGACGACATCGCGGCCCACGAGCCCGACAGGCTGGCCATGATCTGGACCAACCCCGAGGGCGAGGAGCGCAGGTACACCTTCGGGGACATCAAGAGGCTGTCCGACAAGGCTGCCAACTACTTCCTGTCCCTCGGAATCAGGAAGGGCGACCCCGTGCTCACCATCCTAAAGCGCCACTACCAGTTCTGGTACGTGTCCGTGGCCCTGCACAAGATCGGCGCCGTCATGGTTCCCGCCACGTTCATGCTCACCAAGGGCGACGTGGAGTACAGGGTCAAGTCCGCCTCCATCAAGGCGGCGATCTGCACCGACATGAACGGCGTCTGCGACGCCGTGGATACGGCGGAGGACATCCCCTCCCTGGAGATCAAGATGATCGTCAACTCCAGCCGCGACGGCTGGCTCCAGTTCGACGAGGGCATGGAGAAGGCCTCCGACAGGCTCGAGAGGATCGAGACGAACGTGCGCGAGCCCATGCTCATGTACTTCTCCTCCGGGACCAGCGGATACCCCAAGATGGTCATGCACGACCACCTCTACAGCCTCGGCCACCTGTCCACAGCCAAGTACTGGCAGAACGTGGACCCCGAGGGGATCCACCTCACCATAGCCGACACCGGATGGGGGAAGGCGGTCTGGGGCAAGCTCTACGGCCAGTGGCTGATGGAGGCCGCGGTCTTCGTCTACGACTACGAGAAGTTCGAGCCGCATGAGATCCTGTCCATCGTCGAGAAGTACAGGATCACCTCCCTGTGCTGCCCGCCCACCATGTTCAGGATGTTCATCAACGCCGGCCTCGAGGGCCACGACCTGTCGTCCCTCAAGTACTGCTGCATCGCTGGAGAGGCCCTGAACCCGGACGTCTTCGAGAACTGGCTGAAGGCCACCGGCATCAAGCTCATGGAGGGATTCGGCCAGACCGAGACCACCTGCACCATCTTCAACATCCGCGGCATGGAGCCGAAGCCCAGCTCCATGGGGAAGCCGTCGCCGCAGTACGAGGTCAAGGTCGTCGACGACAAGGGTAACGAGTGCCCCGCCGGGGAGACCGGCGAGATCATCATCAGGTGCGACCCCAGGCCGCCGGGCCTCATGATGTGCTACTACAGGAACGAGGAGAAGACCGCCGAGGCAATGAGGGGCGGCTGGTTCCACACCGGCGACGTCGCCTGGGTGGACGAGGACGGCTACTACTGGTACGTCGGCAGGAACGACGACGTCATCAAATCGTCCGGCTATAAGATCAGCCCGTTCGAGATCGAATCCGTGCTGGTCACCCACCCCGCGGTGCTGGAGTGCGCCGTCACCGGCATCCCCGACCCCGTCAGGGGGCAGCTGGTCAAGGCGACCGTCGTGCTGAAGGCTGGCTACCAGCCCTCCGAGGAGCTCAAGAAGGAGCTACAGGATTTCGTCAAGCACGAGACCGCACCTTACAAGTACCCGCGCGCAATGGAGTTCGTCAGCGAGCTGCCCAAGACGGTCAACGGGAAGATACAGCGCGCGGCCATCAGGAAAAGGGACGAGCAATGAGCGAGCAAGTCAAGAGGACCTTCACCACCAGGACGCCGGACAAGCCCGGTGCATTCATGCAGGCATGCAAGGCGATTGGCGGTCACGGAGGCAACATAACCCGCGTGAGCTACAAGAGGGGCGCCCTCAACCTCTTCATCGAGGTCATGGGAACCAAGGAGCAGCTGCGCGCCATCGAGCAGGACCTGGGCCAGATGGCCTACGTGAGCCTGGATGCAGTGGAGCCCACCGTCCTGGTCATGGAGGTGAAGATCCCGGACACCCCCGGTTCACTCCTCCCGGTGCTGGAGGCCATCAGCAGGTACGAGGTCAACATCTCGTACCTGAACTCCAGGGCGGACGAGAACGCGGACCACCAGTTCTTCAACATCGGCATGGAGGTCAAGGACCCCGCCAGCGCCAAGAGGATACTGGACGAGGTGTCCGGCCTGTACATGCTCAACGTCTCATCCTACAACGGATCTGACGCCGACCTGGACTGCACGGTCAAGTACATCCGCCTGGCCAACAAGATCCAGAGGCTCTTCAGCCTCGGCGACGACAGGGCGGTGGAGTTCATCTCCGAGTGCAGGGACGTGGCATCCCTCATGAAGAGCAGGGGCCAGTCCCCCGACGGCGTCCTCGACAGCATCCTGAAGCTGGCCGAGTTCATCGCGTACCACCGCGACCTCAACTTCAAGCCCAGGATCACTAAGCAGGCGCTCACCCCCGAGACGGACCTGGTGGTCGTCGAGCCGCCCTGCGGCAGCAACACCTACATACTGAGGAACGGCGACGACCTGCTGTTCGTCGACACCGGCATGGGCATCTTCTCCGACGAGATGATAACCGAGCTCTGGGAGATGTTCCCAGCGTTCTTCAGCATGGGCAAGACCATCCTCGTCACCCACGCCGACGCGGACCGCTGCGGCCTGCTCTCGGTCATCGAGAACGCCAGGATAATCGTCAGCGCCAAGGCCGAGGCCAGACTCTACGACATGGCCGTCCCCGTCGGGGACGAGGACCCCTACAACTACTGCTACGCCCGCCTCAGCAGGATAATCACCGATTACGTGCCCCCGGAGAGGTCCCTCGTGGAGGTCATCGGAGGCGCCCCCGAGGAGCATGACGGGTTCAAGCCGCTGGGGAGGGTCCCCTTCGGCGACCTGGAGCTGGAGGTCCTGGAGGGCCCCGGCCTGAGGACCCGCGGAGAGATGGTGGTCCTGTGCAGGCAGCCCAGGCTCCTGTTCACCGGCGACATCTACTGCAACACCGATGACGTCATCCCGGAGAGGGCCGAGTTCAACAGCATCGCCCCGTTCGTCCCCAAGGACCCGGAGAAGGACCTGGCCGCCCTCGAGGACACCCGCTCCAAGCTCGGAGAGGTCATGGACTCCGTGGGCAGGGACGGCATGATCGTCTGCGGCGGACATGGAAGCATAAGGAGGCTCCGATCATGAACGGCATTTCCGAGATTTCCCAGCGCATCATGGCCATGCGCGAGCTCTGCGGCATCACCACGGCCGAGATGGCGGACGCCACCGGTCTCGCCGAGGACCAGTACATAAAGTGCGAGCAGGGGTCGGTCGACTTCCCCTTCTCATTCATCTCCAAATGCGCCGACCGCTTCGGCATCGACGCGGTCGAGCTCATCACCGGCGAGAACCCCCGCCTCAAGGGCTACGTGGTCACCCACGACGGCATGGGCCTGCCCGTCCAGAGGTTGAGCGGGTTCGACTACCGCCACCTGGCCCCGTACTTCGCCGACAAGGCCGCCGACCCGTTCCTGGTCAGGGCCCCGTACGTCGAGGAGGACCAGGAGGGCGAGATCCGCACCGATTCCCACGAGGGGCAGGAGTTCGACTACATCGTCTCCGGCAGCCTCAGGTTCGTCTACGACGGCCACGAGGAGAATCTCATCGCCGGCGATTCCGTGTACTTCGACGCCACCAAGCCCCATGGCATGGCCGCCACAAGCAAGGACGGCTGCGAATACATCGCCATCATCATGAGAGGGGGGAAGAGCCGATGGTCAGGAACATCAACCTGCGCTACGTCGACGAGACGTACGACGAGAACGGTCTGCTCAAGACGTACAGCGTCCACTACCCCAGCGACTTCAACTTCGCCTACGACATCGTGGACGACATCGCGATCAACGATCCCGACAGGAGGGCACTGCAGTGGTGCGACGACCGCGGCCACGAGAGGATGTTCACCTTCGCGGACATCAAGAGGCTGTCCGACAAGACCGCCAACTACCTGACGTCCAAGGGCATCAGGAAGGGGGACATGGTCCTGGCCGTGCTGAAGCACAACTACCAGTTCTGGTACGTCTCCATCGCACTGCACAAGATGGGCGCCGTGCTGATCCCCGCGACGTTCATGCTCAAGAAGCACGACATCGAGTACAGGGTCAGGTCGGCCGGCATCAAGGCCGCCATCGTCACCTCCGACGCCCCCGTGTGGCAGGAGTTCGACATAGCCGAGGACATCCCCTCGCTCCAGTTCAAGTGCATGACCAACTCCCAGTACAACGGGCCCTGCCCCCCTGGCTGGGAAGACTTCGATGCCGGCGTGGAGGCCGCATCCGAGGAGTGGACGAGGGTCCCCACCCATGTGAAGGACATGATGCTCATCTACTTCACATCCGGGACCTCCGGCAACCCCAAGATGGCCGTCCACGACCACTCGTACCCCATCGGGCACATCCTCACCGCCAAGCATTGGCACTGCGTCGTCCCCGACGGCCTCCACTGGACCGTCGCCGAGACCGGCTGGGCCAAGAACGCCTGGGGCAAGCTGTACGGCCAGTGGATCATGGAAGCGGGGCTGTTCGTGTACGAGCACGAGAAGTTCGACCCCGTGGCCGTGCTGAACCTCATCGAGAAGTACAGGATCACGACGTTCTGCTGTCCGCCCACCATGTTCAGGATGTACTGCAACGCCGGCCTGGAGGGGCACGACCTGTCGTCGCTGACCCACACCAACATCGCCGGCGAGGCGCTCAACTCCGACACGTTCGAGAAATGGTACGCCGCCACCGGCCTGAAACTCATGGAGGGCTTCGGCCAATCCGAGACCACCGTCCTCGTGGGCAACCTGAGGGGCATGACGCCCAAGCCCGGATCCATGGGGAAGCCGTCGCCGCAGTACAGGGTCGAAATCCTGGACGAGGACGGCAAGCCCTGCCCGCCCAGCAAGGTCGGGGAGATCTGCATCGGCATCGACCCGCACCCCGCGGGCATCTTCGTCGGATACCTGCACGACAGGCAGAAGACCAGGGCCACGCTGTTCGGCGGGTACCACCACACCGGCGACCTCGCCTGGAAAGACGAGGACGGCTACTTCTGGTACGTCGGCAGGAACGACGACGTCATCAAGTCCTCCGGATACAGGATCAGCCCGTTCGAGATCGAGTCGGTGCTGATGACCCATCCCTGCTGCCTCGAGTGCGCCGTCACCGCGGTCCCCGACCCCGTCAGGGGCCAGATCGTCAAGGCCACCATCGTCCTCAGGGACGGCTTCGAGGGCACGGACGAGCTGAAGAAGGAGCTCCAGAACTACGTCAAGCACGAGACCGCCCCCTACAAGTACCCCAGGGCGGTGGATTTCGTGAAGGAGCTCCCCAAGTCCATCTCGGGCAAGGTCAAGAGGGTCGACATCCGCAACAGGGACAAGGCCCTCGCGGAGCAGAACAAACAGTGAAGGCCTTGCCCCCTCCGGGGGGCGGCCGTTTTCCCCTTATTCGCCGAGGGACACGGATTCCTCGGCGGCCTTTATGCACGCGAGCAGGTCGTCCGCCGTGTTGCGCATGGTGCCAGCCTTATCTGACGATATCCTGAAGAGCAATGTGCATCCGCGCATCTCCGATTCCACGTAGCCGTCGTTGTCCGGGGACACGGCTGCGAGCACCGCTTTCGCGGTGCGCTCGTCCGGATAATCGATCTGCAGCTCCATCGACAGCATGCCCAGCTAATCCCCCATCGCGTAGAAAACCCTGTCGCGGGACGCGCTTCGCCAGCTCGGCGTATGCGGCCGTGGTAGATTCCTCGTCCGAGAGGTTAAAGGCGTATAGATCCCCGTCCACCCAGAACGTGATGCACATCTTCTCCGAAGCGTACGACGCGAGCTGGTACCTCAGGTAGTTCCCGGGATCGAAGAAGTCCGTCTTGTAGGTCCCGCTGCATATCTTGGGCGTGGCGTATCCTGCGATGCGACTGCCCTTATCGAAGTCCGGATACAGTGCCAGCACCTCGATTTCATGGTACTTGAAGGACCAGTGCTCCATGGGTGCGTCGACGGTGAACCCGTCTTCGCCGAACTCCACCTCTACTCCGTACACCGACCCCTCCGCCATCAGCATCGAGGGCACCACGGCTACGACCGACATGCCGATGACCAGCGTTACCGTCATCCCGGCAGTCAGTTCGGGCATCTCCCTGACGCGTCCCGGACGGCCGAGGGCCAGGGGCACCAGAAAGCACGCGACGGCGAACGCTATCCCGACAATAGTGACGTAGATGCCTATCGAGCTCATAGCGATGAATGAGATGGAGAGCATCAGCACGGCGGAACCAAGGGACATCCCGAGCCCGAACATACACATGAGGTCGCCAATCTCCGACTCAGAGTACTTCGAGAAGTCGACACCGTTGATCCAGCGGCTACCGGTCCTCTCCTTCGCCATATAGAATCCCAAGCACATCATGGGGTAGAAGATCCACACAGCTATCAGCGGGAGGAACCAATCTTCGATGGTGAGAATCGCGATGACCGTGCAGACGGCAGGGATGACAACCGCCAATGCAGCCATCGTCACGCCGAACCGATTCATAGACGAATGTCCTCTTTTATGCAATATAAATTTAGCGGATTCACTATCGTTAAATACAACTTTCCGAGTAGCCTGGAGCATGGACCTATCCATCCTCTGGGTCGTAGCAGCCGGACTCCTGGAGCCCGTTTGGGTCTATTCGCTCAAGCGGTACAATGCATCGAAGAACATACTCTGGGGCCTCGTCGTCCTCGCGTTCATGTTCATCGGGCCGATGATGCTGTCCATGGCCACCGAGGGCGAGCTGCAGGTCAGCATCGCCTACGCTGTATGGGTAGGGGTCGGCATGGTGATGACCACCCTCCTGGGCAGGTTCGTTTACCACGAGAAGATGGACAGGATGGTCTACGTCTTCATCGCGATGATCCTCGTAGGAGTCGTCGGACTGGATCTGGTGGTAGGATGAACGCGGCATGGATATGGGTCATCCTCGGCGGCATCGTCGAGGCGATTTACACGACATTCATGGGGCTCGCGGGAGGCCTGTCCGACCTCGCCTACACCATTCTGGGCCTGGGGTTCAGCATCGTCGGGACGGTGCTCCTGAACGGCGGCCTCAAGAGGGGGCTCCCCGTGGGCCCCAGCTACGCCGTATGGGTGGGCATCGGGGTCGGGGGCGCGGCTATAGCGGACATCTTCGTGTTCGAGAACGGCCTCCCGGTGCTCGGATACATGTTCCTTGCGCTGGTACTCGGCGGAGTCGTGGGCATAAACCTCAAGACGGATGCCATGGACGAGCTGCCCCCGGACGCGCCGAAGGACGACCGATTCCCAGAATGCCGAAAGGCGATGCCCCCTCCCGAGAGGGAGGGGGATCTTGTTTAACATGCGAAGTAGCCGTACTTCCTGAGCATGCGCTTCTTGACGAGATGAGACCCGAAGAAGTACACGCATGCGATGAACGGCATCCACAGCATGAACAGCGGGGCTATGCCGAAGAACTCGCTGGCGAACAGGTCCTGCGGGAACGACGATATGGCCTCCCACAGGCCTCCCGAGAACGGCAGCAGTGTCCCCACTATCAATGCCAGTATCGCGGACACCACCAGCGCCTTGCACGACCAGGACTGGAAGAACGGCAGCTTGTTGGTGCGCACGATGTGGATCGCCCAAACCTGCATCCAGTACTGCTCGATTACCCATATGCCCTGGAACCAGGCCTCGACGTTGGTGCCGCTGAGGTCCTCCCTCGAGAGGATCAGGGACGCCACGTTGTCGTAGGTGCCTGCGGCGAAGATCACGGCGCCGTCGCCATCGACGACGTCGATCATGGTCATGGACGAGAACACCACGAAGATCATGAACGCCCAGGTCATCAGATCGGTGACCGGGCACATGGGGCCGTAGTGGAACATGACGTTCTTTAGATTGACCGCGTCCCATTTCCTGGGCTCCTTGACGAACTCGTCCTCGACCTTGTCCCACGGGATTATCAGGCAGGCGAAGTCGTTGATCAGGTTGAATATCAGGATCATCAGCGCGCCGATGGGCTCGAAATTGAACAGCAGAGTTGCGATGATCAGGGAGAACATGTAGCCGAAGTTGATCGAGCCGATCATCTTCACGTACTTGATGGAGTTGACGTAGACCTTCCTGCCCTCGATGGCACCGGTCTTGAGGATCCCGAGGTCCTTCTCCAGCAGGATCATGCTGGCCGTCTCCTTGGCGATATCGGTGCCGGTGTCGACCGAGATGCTGACGTCGGCGTTCTTCATGGCGACGACGTCGTTGATTCCGTCGCCCATCAGCCCGACGGTGTGGCCGTTGGCCCTCAGGGCCAGGACTATGCGCGACTTGTTGTCGGGGTCGAGCTGCGCGAAGATGCTGCACTTCTCCACAGCTTCCCTGAGCTCCTCGTCCGACATGGCGTCGATCTGGGGCCCGGTGAGGAACTCGTCGCTTGGAATGCCGATCTGGCTGCATACGTTCTTGGACACGTACTGGTTGTCCCCGGTGAGGACCTTGACCGCGATCCCATACTCCGCCAGGTCCTTGATGGCCTGCTCCGCGGACCTCTTGACCGGATCGGTGAACACCATCATTCCGGCGATGATCTGGTCGACCTCGTCGGCCTCGGTGTACTCGGTCTTCTCCGACGGATAGTACCTGTGGGTGACCGCGAGGACGCGGTAGCCCCTGATGGAATACCATTCCACGAGGCCCATGATCTCGTTGACCTTCTGGGGGGTGAGGGGCTGGATGTCCCCGTTCTCGTCCAGGTAGCTGCTGGACACGGACAGGATCTCCGGGATGGCCCCCTTGGTGATCATCAGGTTGACGTGCTCGTCCTTCCTGACGACGACGGTGGTCCTCCTGCGGGTGAAGTCGAACGGGACGTCCGCGACGTACTCGTATGCGTCCCTCTCCTCCTCGATGCCCTTCTCTGCAGCGTACTCGTCGATGGCCCAGTCTATCTGGTTCGTGGCAGACTTGAGGTTCCAGCTGTTGATGGCGCTAAAGAGCTCCACCTTCCTGCTCGGGTTGCCGTAGATGTCGCTGCACCTGTCGACGGTGATCCTGTTCTCGGTCAGCGTGCCGGTCTTGTCCGAGCAGAGCACATCCATGGCGCCGAAGTTCTGGATGGCGGTGACGTCCTTGACGATCACCTTGTTCTTCGACATGTCTATGGCTCCCTTCGCCAGGTTCGTGGATACTATGGTGGCCAGCATCTCCGGCATCAGGCCGATGGCCAGGGTGATGGCGAAGATCAGGGCCTCCAGCCCGTACTCGAAGAAGTCCCCGCCGTTCAGGTAGCCCTTGGCCACCATGATGATGAACACAGGCGGGACAGTGTAGAACATCAGCTTCAGCAGGACGTTCACGATGGCCTTGGAGCCCTTGTCGTAGGTGGTCTTGCCCTTGTTCCTCGAGAGCGTCTCGGCCATGGAGCCGAAGACGGTCTCGTCGCCCACGGAGACGACGACGGCCTCCGCGGACCCGGACACCACGCTGGTGCCCATGAAGGCGAGGTTGTTGCAGCCCAGGATGTTGCCCTCCACGGGCTTGGCCTCGGCGAACTTGGTCGCTGCCATGGACTCGCCGGTGAGGGCGGACTGGTCGACCTTGAGGTGGTTCGACTGTATGATCCTGACATCGGCGGGGATCATGTCCCCGGTGTCCAGGATGATGATGTCGCCGACCACGAGCTCCTTGGAGTCGATCTCGGACTCCATGCCCTCGCGGCGGACCGTGATGATGGTCGTGACCATGCTGACCAGCTTGGACGCCGCCTTGCTGCTGCGCGTCTCCTGGATGAACGTCATGGTACCGCTGACGAGGATCAGCGTTGTGAGGATGATGAAGTAGAAGATGTCGGGGTCCAGGACCATCCAGAGGACGTCGATGACCGCGAGGCAGATGATGAAGATGTTGACGAATGAGTGGTAGAGCCTCTTGAGGACCACGTGCTTGTTGTGGTTCGTGACCTCATTCTTGCCGTACTTGATGCGCGAGGTTGTGATCTCCTCGTTGTAGTGGCCCTCGGGCCTGCTATCGTAACCGCTGACGACGGTTTCCGCATCCTGCTCCGCGGCCTGCCTCATTCTCTGTTCCGAAGACACCGAACCGGTTACCACGAGAGGGTGGATGGGGTTCCTATAAAAAAAGTACCCCCACCTACAACACTGACGGCGGGGGCTGTGGAAAATGTTGTGGCCTCGCTCGGAGGGCTTCTCCTCGGCCGGGGTTTCTGCAGGCGCTTCCTCAGCAGGAGCCTCTGCAGGCGCTTCCTCGGCGGGGGCATCGTCTGTGACCTTGGCGGCCTTCTCGATGATCTTCTCGGTGGCCCCCGCATCGCGCTCCTCCTTGATCTCGGACTTCTTGATGCCGGCCTCGACCCTCTTCTCGCCCACGGCGGCGTGGGCCTTGTCGGACCTCTCCTGCATGGCGGCCTTCCTCTCGGCCTCCTTGGCCTCCCTGGCCTCCTGCCTCATCTTGGCCTTGTGCTCCTTCTCGGCAGCCTTGCGCTTGCGGATCTGCTCCTTCAACTCGGCCTTGGCGGCGGCCTGCTGGTCCTTGGGGAGCTTCTTGATCTCCTCCTTGCGCTTCTCCTCGGCGTGCTTGGCCTTCCAGTGCTCGTCCTCGATCTTGTTCTTGGCGTCCTCTTCCGCCTTCTTCTTCTCGTTGGCGATCTTGGCGTGCCTGGCGGTCGCTTTCGCGTCGTCTCCTTTGGACTCTACGATCTTGGCCATGGTGAACCTTCCTATGCCAGGGGAATCATCGACGTTGTATAAAAAATGGAAGAAAAAGCTGTTTGAGGGGCCGGGTCCCCCGGCCCCGGGATCGCTGGTTGGACTTCCAGAGGCCGTGCTTGTTGCAATACTCGACGGCCACGATCTTGGACGCGTCGGTCTTGAAGAACGCCTCGGGCGCGTCGCCGGGCTTGAGGTACTTCCTCATGATGACCCCGTCCGCGCAGATCTGGATGTAGACGATGTAATGGTCCTCGACCATGGGGTGGGCGGTCTCCTTGCCGACCTTCACCAGCACGCCGCCGGCCTGCTTCTCGATGTAGGGGACGTGCTTCTCCTTGACGAAGTCCTCGGTCTTGGGCTCGACGAGGACCATGGGGGCCCCGCAGCAGGTGGGGATGCAGCAGTCCTCGAAGACGATCTCGACGGCGGTGCTGCATTTGGAACATTTGTAGATCTTTGGCATGATGCTTACCTCGCGTCTGGATTGATTCTGGAATTTATAACGGTTGGCAGTACCGGCGCGGAAGGAGCCCACGGGCCTGTTGGCCTGGCGGCGTGTCACGAGTCGATATGGTTATATGCCATGATAATATCTGGAGAATTATGATAATGACGGGAGAGATGATAATCGATACGATGGAGTTCTACGAGCAGCCCCGCCTGAAGCTAGCCAGGGACGCCAAGAAGGGGAAGTACATCAGGCTCAAGAGGAATCTGTACTGCGACGATCCGAATATGTCGCCTATGTCGCTGGCACAGGCAATCTACGGCCCGTCGTACATATCGTTCGACTTCGCCCTATCGCTCTACGGACTGATCCCGGAAGCAGCCAAGAACATCACCTGTGCCACATACAACAAGCGCCGCGATAAGGCGTTTGACACCGATTTCTGCACCTATTATTATACGGATGTCCCGGCAAGAGTATTCAATTTGGGAGTCGCATACGAGAACGTGGACGGATACAACATCAGCATCGCCTGCCGGGAGAAGGCCCTTTGCGACAAGCTCTACAAGCTCCCGCCGTGCGCTAGCAGGTCCGAGTTCGAGACCCTGATGTTCGATGACCTCCGCGTATTCGATGATGCCTTGGACGATCTCGACAGACAGACACTATCGGAACTGAACCAATCGTACAAGTGCAGGAATGTCACCATGCTCTACCGCCTCGTCAGGGGGGATGCCAGCTGATAACCCCTCTGAAGAGCCTGATGGAAGGCAGACCCCGCGACACAGTGAGCCTGATCAATGCAGCCAGGGAAATCTCCCAGGAGATCGCCCTGTGCGGCCTGTCCCGCGGCGGATTTTTCGATGTGGCAGCGTTCCAGGGAGGCACCTGCCTCCGCATATTCCATGGGCTGGACCGCTTCTCGGAGGACCTGGACTTTGGACTCACGGACCCTGGAACATCGTTCGACATCAGGAAGTACGCACCGTACATAGAGAACGAGTTCGGATCCCACGGCCTCGATGTGCACCCCATGATCAGGGAGGTCGAGGGCGGCAATATCACCGGATGCATGATGAAGGGCAACCTCCGCGACATCCTCAGGCAGTTCGGAGCCTCTGATGATGAGATGAGGCTCATCCATCCCGACACACTGCTGCGCATAAAGATGGATGTGGACACCGACACCCCGGACGGGTTCCAAGTGGAGCACGTCTATAAGGGGGTCCCGTTCTGCTATCCAGCCACGCTTATGAATATCCATACGCTCTTCGCCGGCAAGACATCCGCCACCATATGCAGGCACTGGGGAAAGAGGTTCAAGGGACGCGACCTCTTCGACTTCGAATGGTACGTGAACAATGGCATCTCGCTCAACAAGGAATTCCTGAAGTCCAATCTCGTCAGGGACGGTCGCCTTTCCGAGAGCGAAGAGCTCGACTACGATACCCTTCAGCGCATCCTACGCGACCGCTTCGAGGAGATTGACTACGATTCCGCCAGAGAGGATGTGAGGTCTTTCGTCCTCTCGGGCTGCAGAGACTTCGACCGCTGGAATGCAGATCATTTCATCGAGCTCGGCTCCAGGATAAAGATGGTATGATGTGTAAATAAATTACAATCATACTTCTCAAACCCTTTCCAATTTTACAATGATTTTTTACAAAAATTGTAATGTATATATATCATAAAATCATATCAACATGCATGGAGCACAGCACATCGAATCTGGGAGAGACCATCAAGAAGAAGCTCTCCATCTCCGATCTGGCTGATGCCTTCGGCATCTCCAGGCCGACCCTCTACAGGTACATAGAGTACTACGAGTCCGAAAGGAGGGACAGCATCCCGGAGCACATCGCAATGTACTTCGACTATATCTCCGCAGAGGACGTCGACGGAAACGATGCCCGCGTAAGGCTGGTATCGATGAGGAAAGACAGCAATGCCCACCTCGCCAACAACTCGAAAAGGCCCATAGCCACCTACAGGCCTGCCCCGCCCGCTGCGTCCAACGAATGGAGGGACGGTGACATCAAGACCATCTCCGTCACCAAGGACGGGAAAACAATGGTGGTCTTCGAAGGGGGGTTCGATCCCCGTTACAACCTGATCCTCTCGATGAAGGTATCCGGGGAGCTGTACCCCATCGGGGAGTACAAGCACAAGGAATCCAAGGGATTCTTCATCATAGACGATATCGTCCCCTGCAAGGACCTTTTCTACGAGGTCTCGTACTACGATGGTGTCGAGCGCAAGAGCTCCGGCCACCACCCCTTGGGAGGTGACCTCCGATGAGGTTCCTCCATGTTTCCGACCTCCACCTCGGCATCAGGCTGGGGGACAGGAGCCTGGCCGAGGACCAGAAGCACATGATCGACGAGATCGTCAGGATCGCAGTGGAGAAGAAGGTCGACGGGGTGATCATCGCCGGGGACGTCCTGGATGACGGCAACAGCGCTTCCCAGGAGACCACGAAGCTCCTAGACGGCCTCTTCGTCGCCCTGGCGGACAACGACCTTGAGACCTACGTCATAGCTGGAAATCACGATTCGGATACCAGGCTCGAGTACGCCAAGGACTTCTTCTCGACCAGGGGCATCCACATCGTCGGCGTCTTCACCGGGGAAGCGGTCAGGTACTCCCGCCAGGACGGGGACATCCCCGTGGACATCTACCTCCTCCCGTTCATCAAGCCCCTCCATGCGCGCAAAGCTTTCCATGATGAGTCCATCACGGATTACGAGAGCGCAGTCAGGGCAGCCATAGCCCACTCCGAGTTCGTCGACGGCCACAAGAGGATCCTCGTGACACACCAGTTCGTCACGGGGAACAGCGGAGGCCCCGAGACCCGCGGCTCCGAGAAGGTGTACGTCGGCGGCACCGAGAACGTCAGCTACACAGCCTTCGACGGTTTCGACTACGTCGCCCTGGGGCACATCCACTCCCATCAGCACATGGGCAGGGACACCGTGGTGTACAGCGGCACCCCGCTGAAATACTCGAGCTCCGAGGCCGACGATCACAAATGCGCGGTGCTGGTTACCATCGACGCATCGGGCGTCTCGACGGAGGAGATCCCCATCAAACCCCTGAGGGACATGAGGGTCCTAAGGGGGCCCCTGATGCAGCTCCTCGACAGCAACAGGAACGCCGAGTGGCGCGAAGATTACATCTACATCGAGATGACGGACGACGAGATGGATGCCATGGCGAAGGCCAGGCAGGTGTTCCCCAACATCGTCAGCATCAGACGCATCGCCCCCACCAGCGGTTCGGCCGTTGTGATCGGCGAGGAAGAGAAGGACTTCGGTTCGCCCTTGGAGGCGTTCGAGCAGTTCTTCGAGATGCACACCGGCAAGCCCCTGACGGATAACCAGCGCCGCACGCTGGAGAAGGTCATCGACGAGAACGGGGTGGTATTATGAAACCCCTCAGGCTCACCATGACCGCCTTCGGCCCGTATGCAGACAAGGTTGACATAGACTTCGAGGACTTCGGTGGAAAGGGGCTGTTCCTCATCACCGGCGACACCGGTGCGGGGAAGACCACGGTCTTCGACGCCATCACCTACGCTCTCTTCGGCAACCTCAACGGCGACCGCGAGGAGAGGAACATCAGGAGCCACTTCGCGGATGCATCGACCCCCACGGCCGTTGTTCTGGACTTTGAGCACGATGGCAGGAAGTACAGGATAACCAGGAAGCCCAGGCAGGATGTCGCCAAGCTCAGGGGCAAGGGCACCAAGGAGGCTCCGCCCGAGTGCGAGATGATATCCCTCGACGGCGGCAGGAGGGCCGCCACCAAGAAGGGCGAGGTCGATGCCTGGGTCCACGAAATCCTCGGTATCGATCAGAAGCAGTGGGGCCAGGTCGCCATGCTGGCGCAGGGCGAGTTCAGGAGGATCCTCACCGCCGATTCCAAGGACCGCAAAGAGGTCCTCAGGGCGATTTTCAAAACCGAGCCGGCGAGGCAGATGGAGGCTGCGCTCTATGAGATGGTCAAGGACCAGAAGAACAGGTACGAGATGATAGACAGCGCCATGAATGATGCCATCTCCGAAGTGCATCTGGACGAGACCAGCCCCTACCGCGGAGACCTCGAGGGCAAGATGTCCCCCATGTACGCCGAGGACATCCTGAAAGCCTTGGAGCTGGAAGCCGGCAGGATGCAGGGCGAGGCCGATAGAGCGGGAAAGGAGATCAGCGATCTCGAGATCTCCCAGAAAGCCATCCTGGACACAAAGTCCAGAGGAGAATCCATCAACCGTGACCTCGACTCTCTCGAGAAGACCATAGAGGAGTTGGAAGCGCTATCATCCAGAAAGGACGAGATAACAGCCAAAGCGGCGGAGTACGATCTCATCGACAGGATAAGCAAGAACCTCAAAGACCCCCTTTCCTCGGCCCGGACCGCTAGGCAGCAGCTCCAGAAAGCGGAGAAAGAACATTCCGAGGCCACAGCCAAATTAGCCGAGTACGAGAATGCCTCCGTCGCCTTGGAAGTGGAGAAGCCGAAGCTCCAGGAGCTCTCGGACAAGCGCGATGGAATCAATAGCGCCATTGCCTTGAATGAGGCTGCCATGGCCGCCGCGGCCAAGGTGGACGAGGCCCGCAAGGTCCTCCAGAAAACGGAATCCGACATCGAATCCACTGGCAAGGCCCTCGAGGCGTGCAACGACGAGTACAGCAAAAACGAGAGGGAGAGCGAGGATGAGAGAAGATACCTCGAGGCCAATAACTCCGCCAGAGGGGAGATAGAGGCCGTGAGGGCGGAACTCGCAGCCTGCAGGCAGAGATCCGAGGCCCTAAGGGAGTCGAAGGCTGCCGCATCCGATGCCGAGAAGGCCCGCCGCGATGTTGCGGAAGCCGAGAGCAGGAACAACACCCTGCGCGCGGACCTGAGTGCCGCCAGGGACCACTACAGGCTGGAGGAGGACAAATTCTACAGCGAGCAGGCGGGCATCCTCGCATCCAGGCTCAAGGAGGGCGAGGCCTGCCCCGTCTGCGGATCCAAGGTGCACCCGAATCTCGCGCCCCTGACCAAGGAGGTTATGACCCGCGAGCAGCTCGATGCCATGGCAAATTCCAATGAGGAGCTGAAGAAGAGAGTGGAAGAATCCCTCAGCGAACTGGACCAGCTCAGGAAAAAACTCAGCGAGGCCGATGCTGCCCTGGCCGTGAAACTTAACGAAGCGGGACTGTCGGACCCGAGCGCCGAAGCCATCCTCGCAGCCACGGAGTCCAACGATGCTACGACCGCGAGGCTCCAGGAGAGGTTCCAGGAACTGGAAGCGGTGAACGCCCACCTCAAAGCGATAGATGATGGATTCAAGACCAGGGACGCCGTCCGCAATGAGATCGCCAATAGGAGAGAGAGGCTGCAGAAGAAGCTCTCCGAACTAAACGCGAATAAGTCTGCGATGGAGGCCACGATCAAATCCCTGTCCGAGGGGACGGAAACCGTTTCGGCAGAAGAGCTGAGTACCCGCTCCGAGGCCCTCAGGAAAGAGCTGGAACAGGTCGAGGCCGAAATCGGAACGTTGGAATTGAAGATTTCCAGCAATGAGAAGGGCCTGGCATCCGCTAAGGCCGTCTTGGAGAAGACGGAGAGCGACCTCGTCGCAGCCAATGATGCCGCTGCAGCCGCATCGCATAGGCTCATGGAGGCCCTCGACGCAGAAGGTCTGACCGAGGAGCAGTGCCAGGATGTCCTATCCAAGGAGGATGCACTTGAGGCCCTTCGTAAGGATGTGGATGCGTACAACCTCCGCATCAGCGCCCTTGAGGCCCTTAAATCGGAACTCTCGGCCAAGACGGAGGGGAAGTCCCGCGTTGATACCGCCGAAGAGGAGGAGTCCCTTGCGGAATGCGAGGGCATGCTGGCCGGAGCGAGAGCCAGGCTGGAGGGGATCCGCAGATACTCACAGGCAAACGAAGGGACTGCCAACAGGCTCAGGAAAGCCCTGGCCGACAAGAAGACGATGGATGCCGAGGGTGGCGACCTGGTAGAGCTACAGAAGATCTGCAGCGGCGAGAATGACTCCCGCCAATCTTTCGAGTCGTACATCCAGGCTATGCACTTCAACAGGGTGCTGAGGCATGCCAACATCCGCCTGAACCAGATGACAGACGGGAGATTCGTCCTGAGGATCAACAAGACAGCCGAGGATAAGCGCAAGGCATCCGGCCTGGACATCGAGATCCTGGACAATTACACCGGCAGAGGCAGGCCCTCTACCACCCTCTCCGGAGGGGAATCCTTCCAGGCGGCGCTGTCGCTGGCGCTGGGCCTCTCCGATGCCATCCAGTGCATGAAGGGCGGGATAAGGATCGACACGCTGTTCGTGGACGAGGGATTCGGATCGCTCGACCCCGAGGCCCTGAAGCAGGCCATCAACGTCCTGGTCCAGCTGAGCGACAGCGACTGCCTCATCGGCATAATCTCCCATGTCGAGGCCCTCAAGAGGGAGATCGACAGGAAGATAGTGGTCGAGAAGGCCAGCAACGGGAGGGGCAGCAGCCTGAGCATCGAAGTCCGAGCCATCGGTTGCCATTTTCTCCGCCCCCTGCCTTCACTGGCAGGGGCGGCACCTCCCCTCCGGGGCATCCGTGCAATGAGCCAGATGTCCCGGAACCTCATTTTCGATCCGTTCCCTGATGCGTGTGTGCCTTCCCGCCTTCTTATGATGCGCATCTGTCCGCACGGGCAATAGTATTTATATCGACCCTTGATTCGGATTGGTATGGCAAAGAAAAACGACAGCGGCTTCCAGTCGTCCGCCGGACTCATGAGGTACTTCGATACCGAGAACGAGAAGGGAGTCAGGATCGGACCCAAGGTCGTCATCGCTATCGCAATCGTCGTCATCGCGGTCGTACTGGTGCTCAACACCATCGCGCCCCTCTGACATTATCAAACCGTAATCCAATTAAAACCGGGCTCTCGCCCGGATTTGTTTTTATCTAATTCCTGATAGCCGAGGCTCAGATCCTGTCATCCGGCAGGATCTTGTACTCTTCCTCATACTTCTTGCGGAACAGCTTGGACAGTATGGGCGGAGCTATGATGGTCGTTGCAACGGACATCAGCACCACCACCGCGTACAGGTCGGAGGGCAGGACGCCGGACACGAGTCCGATGGATGCCACGATGATACCGACCTCGCCCCTGGGCATCATACCCACTCCGATGATGTGGACCCCGGTCTTGTCCAATTCCTTGTCCCCGAGCTTGGCTCCGAACCCGCATCCGATGAACTTCGTCACCAGGGCCAGCAGGATGACTATGACTGCCATGATCAGGACGCTGACGTTCATCAGGTCGTTGACGTCCACCTGCATTCCCACGCTGAGGAAGAAGAACGAGATGAAGAATGTGGTCAGGGTCTCTATCTTGTGCTCCAGGTCCCACTCCCATGCATGGTCTGCGAAGAGCATCCCGGCCAGGAAGGCCCCGATGATCGCTGCCAAGCCGATGAATTCGGCAAAAGCGGCCATGGAAAGGCACACGATGACGGCCATGATCAGCTTGTTGAAGGACCAGGGGACCTTGCCCTCGCTGACGATCTTCCTCTTGCGCTTGTCGAAGTAATCGTACACCTTGGGCATGACGTACTTGCAGATCAGGATGACCCCCAGCACGAAGGCGGTGGCCTGAATGGCCAGGATGGCGATGTCCACGGCGGAAACGCCTTCCTCGGACATTCCCTTGACCATCGCGAGGACCATCATCCCCAGGACGTCGTCGATGACGGCCGCGCCTATGATGATGCGCGCCTCGCGCGTGTCCATGAGCTTCATGTCCTTGATGATGCGCGCTGTGATGCCGACGGACGTGGCGACCATCGCCGCGCCCATGAACATGGCCGCATGCATCTCGCCGTTAGTCATCATGACGAGGGCCATGCCGGCTACGAACGGGAGGATGACTCCCAGCACCGCCGCCAGAAGGGCCGGCTTGCCTGCTCCCAGTAGGTCCTTGACCTTGGTCTCGAGCCCCACCGAGAACAGCAGGAATATCACACCGAGCTCCGAGAAAACGTAGACCACGGTGTAGATATCGGAATCGTCGCTGCCAAAGTCCAGGTGAATCCACTTGGCCAGTGCCGTATTGGCCACTATTACGCCGACGATGATCTCCCCTATGAGGCCCGGAAGCCCCAGACGGCTGAAGAGCATCGAGCCCAGGCGCGCGAGTATGAACAGCACGGTCAGCGCGACCAGGAGCTCTAGCAGGAATTCCATGGTAGTGTCATGTAGGGGCTGTATAAAAAAATAAAGGAAGGGGCAGGGGCCCCTAGATTGCTCAGAAGGAGAATGTCACGCATCCGGCGCCGGCTCCGGCTCCGAATGAGAACATTACGCCGCTGACGGCGGGCGCTGCCTCGGGAACCGCTGCCGGGGCGGGCAGAGCCGCCCTCTCAGGGGCGGCGATGCATGCCATGGGCTCCGCGGTGCCGATGGCGAGGGGCTCGGCTCCGGCGGCACCGATCATGAGCGTCTCGGACGCCGCTCCTATCATGGGAGGGAGCTCCGGGACCTCGAACCTGGCCGGCTCTGCGAAGAACACGGCATCCAGGTTGTCGTCCTCGAACTCGACGGGGGCCGTCTCGGATTCCACGCCCATCTCCGGGAAGGAGAGCGGGAGCAGCTCGACCAGCTCGGCGATGACCGTCGGCGGGACGGCATCGAACGTCAGGGACTCCAGGGCGTCATCGAACGCCATGTCCCCGTATTCCGGCTCGGGGACCGTGTCGAACTCATCCATCTCGAGGACGAAGTCGTCGTCGACGGTCTTCGGCTTCGCAGGTCCGATCCTCTCCACAGCCTGCCCGGCTGCGATGTCAAAAGGGCCACGGAGTCCCTCGTCGGGCTCTGTGGGCTCTTCCTCTATGACCTTGGTGAGGACGCCGTTGATGAACTTGAAGCGCACCCTGGGCTTCGCAGGGTTGACGGACATCGGAGGCAGCACGCTCGCTCCCTCGGTGTCGATGCCCTCGATGAGGGTCTGGTTGGGCGCCGGGGCCGCATCCGTGCTGGTGACGACCGCCTCAGGCTCCTTCGGGACGCCGATGACGGTATCGTCGACGGTCGAGGGCTCCTCGACGGGCTTGCCCTCGATGTACAGCCCCTCGAACTTGTTCTCGGGGAGGACGGGCACCACTACGACGGGCTCCTCTGCGGGGACCTCGGTCGGGGCCTCCTTGGGCTCCTCGGCGAACTCCTCCGCAGCGGCGATGTGCTCGACGGGCTCGACGATGAGGGCCTCCACGGGCACATCCTCGGGCTCGGCCACGGCCTCGGAGGACTCTACGGCGGCATCCACGATGTCCGCCCTTATCTCCTCGGACCCGATGGCTGCATCGAACCAGTCGTCCGCCTCTGCGATAACCGCAGCGGCTGCGACTCCCTCGACGGGGTTGATGATGGGGATCTCGACGGGAACCTCCACGGGATCTGCTGTGGGGACCTCCACGGGCTCCTCCGCGGATCCAGCCTCGGGGACCTCCACGGGCTCGTCGGTGACGGGCCTGAACAGGATCCCCTCGGAATCGATCTCGGTGGCGTACTCCACCTTGGGCAGCTCGGGGGCGGCGTTGTCCCTGACTACCTCTCCGTCGCGGACCGAGCCATGGACGCAGCCGAAGTTCTTGGGCAGGGAGCTGCCGGTGTCGATGCTCTCGAACGGGTCGTAGAGCTGGCTTACCCTGTTCGTGGGGGCCATCGGCTCCTCGACCACCCTCTCGTCCCTGCTTCCGACCACATTGCCGTTGGTGGCCCTGATGATCGTGGGCTCCATATCGTCGAATGCGGCCGATTCCGGAGGGCAGGAGATGTAGATCTCGGATTCCATCACGTTGTACTTCTCATATCCGTAACGGTCGAGTCCGAGAATCCCTGGTGAATAGTCTTCCTTCCTGGACTGAAAGCCGCCGAACATGGAGGGCTTCCTGGCCCTGGAGGAGTTTTGATCGTACCTGTTCAACGGCTCCGGAGCCTCTGACCTGTCCTTCTTACCGAAGAGACCTCTGAGACCCCTAATGGAGCCGGAGCTGCCGTTAGAGTGCGAGTCTTCGCTCATATCCATCCCGCGTAATTGTATTAGGTGGAAGCTTAAAAAGATATTGTTAACACGAGATTAATTAACACTGACAACAGAGCGCATTAAACCATGGCTAAGCCCGAAATGACCGTTTTCCGCCCATGGTTGGAGCATACAGCCATCTGATTCCGGCTTAATAATTCGGAGGTCCGCCGGGCGCCAATATTATTAACTCGGCACCAACGTTTTAATAACCCGATTCCCAAGCGGGCATCATATGGAAGCTTATATCCAATTCGCACTCTACGCGCTGCTCCTCCTCGGGGTCTCTTTGGCCGCGGCATACCTGCCCATGGCCAAGAGGCTCAAGGATTCGCAGCTCCATCTCCTCATCGCCCTCGCGGCGGGGATATTCCTCGGGCTCCTCCTGTTCATGCTGCTCCCCGAGGCCATCGAGGAATGCGAGCACGGGGATATCGACACTCACAACGCCATGATGGCCGTCGCACTCGGATTCCTCGTCATAATGATCATAAACGTCATACTGAAGGAGAAGCACAAAGCCACCTGCGGATGCGAGTGCCACGGGGAGCTGCACGGGCACCGCCTCACATCGATGTCCTCCTTCATCGGCCTTGCCATACACGCCGCCTGCGACGGTCTGGCACTCGCCGCCATGTTCATGGCCGGCGAAGAGGTGGGCCTGATGGCCACCATCGGCCTATGCATCCACAAGTTCGTGGAGCTGTTCTCGCTCTCCTCCACGATGCTGCTGTCCGACCTCGGGAAGAAGAGGAGCCTCAGGATGCTCGGGGCCTTCTCGCTCATCACCCCCGCCGCCGGAGCGATATTCTTCGCCCTGTTCAGGGACATGGAGGTGGAGGGCACCCTGGGTCTCCCCCTGGCCTTCGCCGCCGGTACCCTGATGTACGTCACGATGTGCGACATGATCCCCGAATCCTTCCACAGGATCAAGCAGGAGAAGGTCGCGCTGGCACTGCTGATCGTGGGAGTGGCCGTCATGCTCGCGGTGGCCCTCCTGTTCCCCCACGAGCACTGAGAAAACCGGGGCCTCGCGCCCCCTTCTTATCCTCGTCCTTCTGGACGTTGACCTTCTTCCTCTGCCTTCCGCCGGTCTTCTTGAGCTTGCCCTGGCCGAGGGCCCACTCGAAGCTCTTCTGCTCGGCCGGGGTGATGAGGACGCGGTCGCCCTTGGCGTACTTCTTCCCAGTCACCCAGTTGGTGAACGGGGACAGGACGCGGTACTCGTCCGCATCCATGACGACCTCCTTGACGTTGGGCCTGCCCTTCATCTCGGAGTACGTGCCGGTGAAGAACCTGGTGGTGTGGTCCTTGACCTCGATCATCTTAGTGCAGACCGTGTCGAGGAAGTACCTGTCGTGGGTCACGGTGAGGATGGTCCCATCGTATTCCGTGAGGGCCTCCTCGATGGCGTGCTTGGCTGGGATGTCCAGATAATTGGTGGGCTCGTCCAGGACCAGCAGGTTGGTCTCGTCCAGGAGGAGCAGGCACATGGCCACCCTGGCCCTCTGTCCGCCTGACAGGGTGGCTATGGGCCTCTCGACCTCGTCGCCGGTGAGCAGGAACCTGGCCAGCATCTGCCTGGCATCCGCCCTCCTGTCCTTCCCTATGACCGTGAGTATCTGCTCCTCGGCGGACAGCTTGGGGTCCAGGCGCTCGTGGTTCTGCGAGTAGTACCCTATCTTGGCGCCGGGGGCCACCCAGAGCTCGCCCTTGGACGGGATCTGCTCCAGGAGGGCCTTGACCAGCGTGGACTTACCCTCGCCGTTGGATCCGAATATGCCGATCTTGTCGCCCTTGTGGATGTCCAGGTTCACGTGCTCCAGGATGGTCCTCCCGCCGAGCTCGACGGACAGGTCCTTGCATGTGAGGACGTTCTTGCCGGACTTGTGCGCGGCCTGTATCCTGACCGTTATCTCCCTGCTCTCCTCGGGCTTCTCCTTGGCCTCCATCTTGGCAATGAGCTTCTCCCTGGTCTTGTGGGTGGTCAGGAACCACTGGTCCTTGTGGAGCTGCGCCGCAATCTCCTCCTGCTTCCTCTTCTGGGCGGCGTACTTGCGGTACTCCTTCTCCATCCTGTCCAGGTCCAGCATCTTCTTCATGATGAAGTCGGAGTAGTTGCCCTTGTACTCCCTGCTCTTCCCGTGGTCGATCTCCAGCATGCGGGTGGCGATCTTGTCCAGGAAGTACCTGTCGTGGCTGATGACCAGGACGGAGCAGTGGGTCTTCAGGAGGTAGTCCTCCAGCCACTCCACCGTGTTGATGTCCAGGTGGGACGTGGGCTCGTCCATGACGAGGAGGTCGCAGTCCTCGGCCTGGACGACGATCCTGGAGAGCATGACCTTGGTCCTCTCCCCTCCGGACAGGGTGTCCATGGTGCGGTCCATGAGGTCCGCCGAGAGCCCGACCTTCTCCAGGGCGGCCTTGAGGTTCTCCTCGTCGTCCATGTCGGACTTGGCGAGCTGCGACTCCAGGGCCGCGTTCTCCTCCGCCAGGGCGTTCCAGTCTATGTCGCCTCCGGCGACCATCAGCTCCTCTATCTCCCTGAGCCTGCGCTTGATGTTCTCTATGTGGCCGTATGGCCTGCCCAGGACGTCCCTCACGGTGAATTCGGACGAGGACTCGGCGAACTGCTCCAGGTAGCCGATCCTCTCGGTCTGGCGTATGAGCTCCCCGGTGTCCGGCTTCAGCTCCCCGAGGATGATCTTCAGGAACGTGCTCTTGCCCGCTCCGTTGATCCCTATCAGCCCTATGCTGTCGCCCTCGTTGATCTGGAGGCTGACGTCGGTCAGGACCTTGACGGGGCCGAAGGCCTTGGCGATAGACTGGGCTTTCAGGAGCATGGCGCAGGGGATGGGTTACCCCTTAAAATAATCGCGCGAGTCGGAAACCGCGTTCCCTCTGACCCCGGGCGCCTCTCCGGCGACGCCGTGTGGAAGCGGCCCAGGTGGTCGGCATTACTGGTGGACCTTCGGATTACGTCCTGCTGCTGATACCCTCTCTATCAACCTTGGCCTGATTCTCCTGTATATGTGGGAAATCACGAGGATGACGGCTATGGTTGCGAATGCCAATGCCAATGCGGGCATGAACTCCAGAGGGATGAATTTGTCCGCGGGCAGCTCCACGAAGGGTGCGATAAGCATCTTGGCCACCAGCATGTGCAGGAGGAACAGGTAGATGATGTTCCTCCCCATGTCATCGAACAGATGGGAGATCCCGGGGATCTTCATGAACAGCAGCGCCACGTACAGCTGCAACATCCCACATGCTAGCGACGTGGCCGCGAAGGTGTAGATTCTGAAGGGACCGGTGCCGACCCTTCCGTACACCACATCGGTCTGTGCGGGGAACAGGAACAGACACAGCACAGCCAGAACGGCTACCGCGGCGAAGACGAGCCAGAAATCCCTCGTGCGATACTTGGTCTCTAGGAACTCCGCGAATCTTATCTTAGACAGCAGCGCACCTATGAGCAGGAATCCCGCCACCATCGGCGCATAATACGCGAACAACGGCAGCTGTATGTGGACCGAGTCCATGTACAGCGACGTGATGCCGAACAGGATGAGTATCGCAACGACCGCTACCCTCCAGTCCTTGAGAACGCGGTCGGCGATGGCATAGAATATCAGGTAGCCCAAGGCGAGGATGCCGAGATAGTACATCATCACCGTGACCTCGAAGGGGGCCATGGGCTGCATGAGGTCGAAGAACTCGTCCGACGTCATATCCACGAAGTTGGCCTTCCCGAACGCGACCTTTATCATGACGTCGAACGGATCGTAAGAGGACAGGTCGTATCCGATAATCAGCAGATAGACGTACATCACCGACGTCATCACGATGATCGCTGCGAAATATATGACCAGCAACGTGACGACGCGCTTCCTCACGTTATGGAGGAAGCTGGACCCGGGTTTGTAGAAGTATCCTGAGATGACCATGAACATTATCAGGCCGGAGAACAGGAACTGCACAAGCGCGGAAGAATCGCCGGCCTTCCCGCCCATGCCGTTCTGTAGGAGGACAACATGGGTTATGATGACCCCCAGGATCGCTATGCCTTTGTAGACGTCCAGGACTTTCAGGCGTGCGTTTCCGTCTTTCGGTGCCTCTGCTGCATCATCCATCTGGATGATAATGCGGTTCTCTCCTTTTTATCATTTCATGTCGGCGGCTTTGGGGAGACCCCCGGATCCCCCTGTGGGACGCGGCGTTCTGCAGTTCCCCATCCATCAGCCCAATGCCTGTGAATCATTCGGATGCGGTGTCCTGATAGTCCTTCTCGAGCTGCTTGTAGTCTATCTTGTACAGCTTGGTCCTGGGCATCTTGTCGATTATCCTGTAGTCCCTCGGTCTCGCATATGACACGATGTTCTCCTCCACATGCTCCGATATAGTCCTCAGCAGTTCGTCCGTGGGGGTGATGCCCTCTTTGAGCACCATGAATGCGACGACCTTCTCTCCCCGCTGCTTGTCGGGGACGCCGATGACGCAGGAATACTTGATGCGCCCGTCCTCGTTGAGGATGCTCTCGATCTGCGAGGGGTACACGTTGTATCCGGAGGTCACGATGATCCTCTTGATCCTGCTGACGAAGTACAGACGGCCCTCCTCGTCCATGTATCCGGCGTCTCCGGAATGGAACCATATCTTCCCGTCGTCGTGCTTCTTCAGGACCGCGGCCGTCTCCTCCTCGTTGTTGAGGTAGCCCAGCATCATCGACGGTCCGGCGATGCAGATCTCCCCGCACTCGCCTCTGGGGAGCTCCTCGGTGGTGCCCTCCTTGACGACCTTCAGGGAGAATCCCGGGATGGGCAGGCCGCAGCTCCCTGTGCACTCCTCGTACCTGTCCGTGAGGGACACCGCGGCCAGCACCTCCGTGCTCCCGTATCCGACGCGCATGTAAGTCTTCGAGCCGTGGGCCTCGAGGAACTCATCGAACCTCCTCTTGTCGGCGGAGGCTATGGAATCGCCCCCGCAGAAGACCCCTACTACGGGCGAGAGGTCCGCGTTCTGCATGGATTTGTTATCGATGATCTTCCCGAACAGGTTGGGCACGCCTGCGATGTAGTTGATCCTTTCCTTCCTGATGACGTCGCATATCTGATCCGCCGAGAATGTGGGCATCATCACGCATTCCATCGCCGTGAGGACAGGGATGTGGAAACATGTGACCAGGCCGAAACCGTGGAACATGGGGAGGTTCGACAGCATCCTCGTGCCGACCATCTCTTTGAACCCAGAGGCGATGGTCATGGCCATGGCGGAGGTGTTGAAAGCCCTGTTGGTGTGGACGGCCCCCTTGTTGATTCCCGTGGTGCCGCCGGTGTACAGGATGGATGCCGGTTCGTCCGGCGATACCTTGGGGAAGTTCATGTCCAATGAGGACGTGTCGGTTTTCAGGAAGTCCTTCCAGCGGATCGCGCCGAATCCCTTCTCCATCCTGGGGACCCTGACCTCCTTCCTCAGCATCTTGGCAATGGCCGCTTTGGCCGCCGGGAGCGGGTCCACGGGGGATGTGACGATGAGCGTCCTGAGGGTGCCATCCCCTGCTATCTGCGGAAAGTTCCCGGCGAACATCCCGATGGTGATGGCAACCTTCGCGCCGCAGTCCTCGATGAATCCTGCTATCTCCGATGCCGATGAGAGCGGATGGACCATGACGGATACCGCCCCGAGCCTATTCAGGGCATAGAATGATACCATGGCCTGAGGACAGTTCGGGAGGCAGATGACGACCCTGTCGCCCTCCGAGACGCCCAGTTTCCTGTAACATAGCGAGACATGGTCGACCTGCCTTAGGAATTCGGTGTAGTTGGCACCGACGCCGAGATAGTTGTATGCGGGGACTTCCGGACAGGAATTCTGGGTCAGCCTGAGCACTTCGTACAGGGACATCCCGGATGCGTCGTTCACGCCCTTGGGCAGGACCATGCACCCAGAATGCATTCGGGGTAGAAAACTGGTGCCCCGCTCAGACCGCACCATATGAATGATGGTCATGGGATGCGCTCGAAGCAGAAGAGCCGGGCCGGAGCCCGGCGATGAGTTTCAGACCTTGGTGATCAGGCCCTTGGCGGTGAGGAGCTCGGCGCACAGGACGGCGCCTCCCGCGGCCCCGCGGAGGGTGTTGTGGCTGAGGCCGACGAACTTCCAGTCGTAGACCGAGTCCTCCCTGAGCCTTCCCACGGACACTCCCATGCCCCTCTCGTAGTTGACGTCCAGGGTGACCTGGGGGCGGTTGTCCTCCTCGAGGTACTGAATGAACTGCTTGGGCGCGCTGGGGAGGTCCAGCTCCTGCGGGAGGCCCCTGAACTCGACCATCTTCCTGATGAGCTGCTCCTTGGTGGCAGGCTTCCTGAACTTCACGAATACGGCGGCGGTGTGGCCGTAGAGGACGGGCACGCGGATGCACTGGCTTGTGATCACGGGCGTCTTCGCGGGGACGATCTCCCCGTTCTCGACGGATCCCCAGATGCGCAGGGGCTCCCTCTCGCTCTTCTCCTCCTCGCCTCCGATGTAGGGGATGACGTTGCCGACCATCTCGGGCCAGCTGTCGAAGTTCTTCCCGGCCCCGGAGATGGCCTGGTAGGTGGTCACGACGACCTCGTAGGGCTCGAACTCCTTCCAAGCGGAGAGGACGGGGGCGTAGCTCTGGATGGAGCAGTTGGGCTTGACGGCGATGAATCCCCTCTTGGTCCCGAGGCGCTTCTTCTGGGCCTCGATGACCTCCATGTGCTGCGGGTTGATCTCCGGCAGGATCATGGGGACGTCGGGGGTCCAGCGGTGGGCGCTGTTGTTGGACACCACGGGCCTCTCGTGCTTCGCGTAGTTGTCCTCCATGGCCCTGATCTCCTCCTTGGGCATGTTGACCGCGCTGAAGACGAAATCCACCTTGGAGCAGATGTCGTCGACCTCGTCGACGTTCTGGACGACCATCCCCTTGACCTTCTCGGGAACGGGGGTCTCGATGCTCCAGCGGCCTCCGAGGGCCTCCTCGTAGGTCTTGCCGGCGGAGCGCCCGCTGGCGGCGAGCACCGTGATCTCGTACCAGGGATGGTCTGCCAGTAGCGAAACGAACCTCTGCCCGACCATCCCGGTCGCGCCGAGGATACCCACTCTGAGTTTCTCTGCCATGTGTAAACCCTTCTAAAAGGCGCATGCCAGCGCCCTATATAAAAAGAACCCGATTTCGCTGGAAGTAGTGCCTCTGGCGCTCCTTGGAAATCTTGAGGATGACCTCGGCGATCTGGCGCGCCTCGTCCTCCGACAGGCTGACCTCCTCGCAGAGCTCGTGGTACCTGCTGATGACCTCCCTCTCCTTCTCCGCGCTCCAGTATTCCTGGGAAGACTGTTTCTTGGCCTTGGCCAGCTCGTCCGCGATCTCCATGCGGGTGGCTATGAGGTCGATGATCTGCTCGTCTATGGTCTCGATCTGCTCCCTCAGCTCGTCGGTGTTCGGCATCATTGCACCTGCTACCGTATTAGCCGGCCGCTATAAAATGACATAGTGAACTGATGAACGTAAAAGTTATTTATTGTATGAATATATGCAGTCATATGCATCGCTACGAAAAGGAATTCGACGGCTTCCCGTCGCAGCAGAAGGTCGTCTCCCTGCTGATATCCAACGGCATCAGCGTGAGGGAAGGGCACGCCTACTGCAACAGCATCGAGGTCTCGGACACCGCCATAGGCAGGGTATGCAACGTCGACAGGAGGGTCGTCAGGACCACCCTCGAGCGCATCTCGTCCAACCCCGACCTGGATGCCGTCTTCTCCAAGATCGGGTGCATGCTGTCCCTCGTGGACGTCGCCCCCGGCATCGGGTGCTCGTCCATCGTCATCATCCCCACCGACCCCACGATGGGAGGGATCCTCGCGGCCGTCATGACCGCCCTCTACGAGTCCGGGATCTCGGTCAGGCAGGCTATGGTCGACGACTCCAACGGGCAGGAGGAATCCACGCTCATAATCGTGGTCGACGGAAAGGTGCCGGCGGAGATAATCCCGAAGCTCAAGGAGTGCCGCGGCGTGGAGAGCATCCTGATAAAGCGAGCGGATAGAATCGAAGAAAGGGGGCCGGAGCCCCCTGGATAGTTTCAGCCCTTGACCTTGAGCTGCGCGGTGTGAAGGACCCTCTTGGGGCACTCCGCCTCGCATCTCCTGCAGGCGGTACCGCCGCAGCGGTCGGACTCGATGTTGGCCCTGTAACCGGCGTTGCCCTCGGGCTCGATGCAGATCGCCCTCTCGGGGCAGATCTTCATGCACTTCTTGCATCCGATGCATCCCTCCACCACTCCGGTCAGGATGGTCCCGGACTTGATGATGTGCACCTTGCACTCCTCGGTGTCGGGCAGGTCCCTCTTGACCAGGCGCTTGACATCGACCTCGGAGGGGTCCGGGAACTCGGGCAGCCTCTTGATGTTGTAGATGTCGAGCATGTTGTTGTACTCGGAGAACGGCATGTGGCTGCACCACAGGGAGTACTCGATGGAGTACAGGTCCTTGAACATCGGGGATGTGGCGAACATGACGTGGGTGGCCTTCAGCTTCTGGGCGAACACCTTCAGGTCCTCCATGGAGACCTCGCCGAAGACGATCTTCCTGGCCATGCCGATGGAGGTGTTCCCGAACTGGATGATCCTCCTGGCCCCGGGGGTGACCATTCCCAGGGACTGGGCCTTCTTCGCGTCGACGTACAGGCCGGACGCTCCGGACATGTAGGCCTTCTGGACATCGTCGACCCACAGGCCGGCGGCGTCGAGCAGGGTGAGGAAACCGGCCCTGAGGGCCCCGATGGCCTTCCCTGCCTCCTCCACGTCGTGGGAGGTGATGTCGATCCCGTCCTGGAGGTGGAGCAGGCCGTCCTCTGTCTTGATGGTGGGGGTGTCGATCACGCCGGATTTCAGTCCGCAGGACAGGGCGGCGACGACCCCGGTTCCGGTGATGCCTATCGCCTTGCCGTGCATGGGCCCCTCCTCGACCACCTTGCCGGTGAACGGGTCGATGACGTCTCCGGGCTGGGCGGCGAGCGTGTCGTCCAGGACGTAGCATCTCCATCCGTTCTCGACGATCTCGACCTCGCTGAGCGCTCCGGGAGCTGCGAGCATCCCCCTCTCGATCTCCTGGCCCTCGAGGGCGGGTCCGGCGGCGGCGGATCCGGTGTAGATCTCCCCGTTGACCACCAGCGCCATCTCGGCGTTGGTCCCGTAGTCGACGATGAGGGCGGGCTCGGTGTCCTTGAGGATGTCGGACATCAGCATCATGGCGATGGCATCCGCGCCTATCTCATGGGTGACCGCCGGCGGGATGTAGACCTTGCACCCAGGCGCCAGGCCGACGAGGCCGATGGATGCCGCATCGATGACGTCCCCGTCCCTGGGAGGGGACACGACGCCGAGTTCCTTCAGCATGTTCTTCCCTGCGTAGGCGAGGTCCCTGATCTCGATGTTCTGGAAGAGGGAGAGCTGGAACGGGTTGCCGCACACGGCGATGACCTCGATCTTGGACTTGTCGACGGCCAGCTCGGTGAACAGGTTGTTGATGGCGCCGATCATCAGGCCGTTGGCGACATCCTCGCCGGCGTTCATCGCGTAGTTGACGTGGTCGATGACGTTCATCCCGGGGATCGGGTGGCGCTCCGTGACCGCGGTGGCGACGGTTTTCTTAGAATCCAGCTCTATAGCCTGGCAGCGGAAGCCGCTGGTGCCGAGGTCCAATGCTATTCCGTATCTCATGTTGTCACTCCTTGCCTCTGGAAGAATATTTGGCGCTGTTCACCGCCATCACGGCGGTGCCTATCTCCAACGGGTCGTGGATGATGGCCTTGGCCTTCATCCTGGCCTCCTCGTCGAAGTAGTGGGGGACCCCCGGCGTGGAGATCACAGCTCCCTTGCGAATGAGATTGCCCGGGAACGATACGGGCGCGGCGTTGAGGATGTAGTCGTGCGCCGGGAGGGCGGACCCTATGTCGGTGCTGACCTCCACCCCGTACTTGTCCCTCAGCGCGTTCGCCTTCTCCACGAGTATGTCCGTGACGGTGACGTTCGCCCCCATGTCCTTGAGGATCCTGACCGCCCAGCTCCCGACGAAGCCGGCGCCGATGACCAGAACGTCCTTGCCTTCCAGGCCGCCCGCGGCGTTCTTCAGGGCCACGGAGTACCCCATGGCGGTGCCGAAGGAGTTGTCGGTCTGGCAGTTGGTGCGGGTGTTGTAAGCGACGAACTTGTTGTCGTCCGCCATCATGATGATGTCCACGTCGTCCTCCACGGCCTGAGCGAAGCCGTTGACATCCGTGCCGGAGGTGACGTAGCTCTCCATGCCGAGCCTCCTGACGATGGCGTCCACCGACGCGGAGAACCCGCTGATGACGCCGAGGCCGGAGGTGATGGGCACGACGGCCACCCTGAACTTGGTGAGGTCGATATCGCCCTCCTCGAGGCCCGCCGCCTCGATGGCCAGGCCCTTAACTGTCTTTCCGGTCATCTTCAGGAGCCTCGAGTCCAGGTCGATCTTGTCGTCGGGGACCCCTTCAATCAGGTCGGGTGTGAGTCTTGTCATCGCAATACCTCGGGCGAGCCGTCCACGTACTCCGTAACGGAGCACTCATCCATAATCTTCTCTATAGAATCGGCCGCCCTCCGGTCCGCCTCCTCCTCCGTCGCACAGGAGTACATGAGGGTGGCGTACCACTCCTGCTTCCCGGGCTCGTAATCGGAGATGAAGTCGTCGGAGCCGAACAGCCCCGAGCCCATCCTCGGGTTCCTGACATGACCGAATGTCTTCTCGCCGCAGGTGCGGAGCACGCCGTCCTTGAGGTAGACGTGCCTGTATATGCCGGCGCCTGGGCGCCTGGGCCTGTCGGCCGGCTTACCGAGGGCGGTGGTGAACAGCTCCTCCAGGAGGTTCACGCCGGTGCCCTCGCAAATGGCGGCCGGCGTCTGGCTGGGGATCCTGGCATCGATCTCCAGGACCCTGAGGCCCCTGGGCGTAAGGATCGCCTCCACGTCCATTAGCGCCCCGAGGCCGATGGCCTCGGCCACGTCCTTGCCGACCCTGGCGAAGACCTCCTCGTCCTCGGCGGGGAGGATCGAGTCGTTGCAGCGGACCATCTTGCAATCATAATGGTCGTCGAGGACGACCTCGGTGGTGACGTAGGATTTCGCGGTCCTGCCGTTGCCTATGACCTCGATGGAGACGCTCTTCCCGTGGACGAATTCCTGGATCACGGGCTCATCGTGTATGGACTCTATGAACCTGAGGCCGTCCTGCATGTCCTGGTCGTTGAACGCGACCTTGACACCGATGCTGCCGCTCTGGCTGGACGGCTTGACTATCGCCGGGAACCCGCACTGCGGCCACGGCTGCGGGAGCGGGACGCCGACCGACCGCATGATGTCGTTGGACCTGTTCTTGGAGCACGAGATCTCGTAGGCGTGCATGTCGAACAGGAGGGGGACTCCCAGGCCCGGGACCGTATCGCTCAGGAAATGCAGGACGTCGAGCTCCTCGACGGCGGGTATCACTGCGTCGCAGCCCGCGAAGACCCTCCTCGCCTCCTCTGGGTCCTCCAGGGGGTTCAGCACATGGGGCTCGTCGCAGACGGACAGCGCGGGGGCCGTCGGCTTCCTGTCGATGACCACGGACTCTATCCCGGCCTTACGCGCCAGGAATACGGCTTCCATCCCCTGCAGGGCGCCGCCCACAATCGCGAGGCGTGCCACTCTACTGCCCCCTGCGGGAGTTCAGGAACTTCACATAATCGGCCGTGCTGGCGTGCTTGTAGCCCTCGGCCTCGATAGATTCGAACACATGCTCGACGGAGCGGTTGCCGTTCTCGATGTCGAGCTCGTGCTGCGCCACGCCCGCCAGGTTCTTGTTGGGCGGGACGATGGACGTGATGACGTTTGCGCCGGCGGCCAGGCGGGTCCTGAGACCGGCGATCCCCTCGACGTCCAGGCTGCACGGTATGAGCCTGTCGGGGAACATGATCCTCATGGTGGCGATGGCCTTCAGCTCGTCCATGGGCCCGTATGGCTCGGTGAACTGCATCGGGGTGCCCTCCTGCGGGACGAAGGTCATGGCGCGTATCTGCTGGCATCCTAGGGTGCCCATCTTCACGATGGTCTCCGCCCTGTCGCGGACGTTCTCCCCCAGGCCGATCATCATGCCGTCCTCGGCGAGCAGCCCGGCCTCCATGGCCCAGATCTTCTGTCCGAGGCGGGCGTCGTAGTCCTGCTCGATGCGGAGGGACTCGAAGAGGGGGCGGTTGTACGTCTCCTGGTAGCACGCGTACCAGTCGGCACCGGCCTCGCGCACCTTGGGGAACATCTCCCTGGGCAGCGCCCCGGGAGATGCCATGATGGGGATGCCCACCTGCTCGTGGACCGCCCTGATCGTCTCGAGGAGGCGCTCGTAGCCGTTGGCGTACATCACGGGGTCCTCGCCCATGGTGAGGTCCGCCAGGTTGATCCCCGCATCCCTCAGCGCGCCCGCCAGCTGCACGATCTCCTCGATGGATTTCCTGTACCTGCCGATGTCGCCGTTGGCGCGCCTGTAGTAGCAGAAGTTGCAGTTGTTCTTGCAGTATGTGGAGAAGTAGACGAAGCCGTAGGTGAACACGCTGCGGCCGAACTCCTTGTCGCGGATCCTCCTGGCCTCGGCGAACAGCTCCTCGATGTCCCCCTTGTCCTGCAGGCCCATGAGCCTCTCCGCGTCGTCCACGGTCGCCTGGCCCTTGGAGGCCCTCTCGAGGATGTCCGTTATCATCTGCGCACCTCAGTCGATCTTGTACCCGTCCTGGTACGTTATGCTCTTGCCGGTCTTCCTGGCGCTGCTCTTCCCATTGGCCAGCATGAGAAGCCTCTCCAGGCCGAATCCCACTCCGGCCCAGGGCTCGTGGACGTCGTGGGCGGGGTCCAGCTTGTGGGGCCCGACGGCCCCCGATGCAACCTCCATCCCGTTGACCTCGACGTCGAGGGTCTCGACGTAGACGTCAGATTCCTCCCTGGTGAGGGTGTACTCGAGGCCAGCGGCCTCCATGACGTCGGCGATATACTCCTTGAGGCACTCGATGGCGTCCCTGTCTGGGCCCATGTCCACCAGGTTAAGCATGGTGAACTCCTCGAGGTGCCTGCTGCTCTTGGACTCCTTCCTAAAGCAGGAGCCCATCTCGTAGATCCTGACCGGGCCGTCGGTGTGGTCCCTGAGCTTCCTCATGACGTAGTAGAGGTTCGGGGCCAGCATGGGCCTGAGGCACCTCTTGTCATCGATGAAGAAGACCTGCTTGTACAGCGGATGGTCGGGCGTGATGGTCATCTTCGCAAGGGCGGCGGTGGAGATGATGATGGGCGTGCGCACCTCGATGAAGCCGTGGCGCGTCAGGTTCTCGGCGATCCTCGCCTCCAAGAGGGCGAGGTCGTGGCGGCGGGGGTTCTCTATGATCGCCTTGATTCCCTCGTGGTTCGCGGCCTGGGCGCGAGACATCTCCTTGGAGAAGACCTTGTCCCTCTCCGCGGCGTCCTCGAACTCCATGCCGGACCAATCCTTGTCCGCGTATTCCATCAGATGCTGTATCTGGGGGTCTGTGAACCTCATTCCCATGTTATCCACCGGTGTATGAGCGAAAGGCCGGGGTGTCGATCCCCGCTGGCTAGGTTTTAGAGACCCGCTGGTCGCCGGACCGCCCTCCACATGTCCTGAGAAGGCAGAAGGCAGTAGGTGCGCCCGACATTTAAATCAGACGGATAGCCCCCTCTTCTCTATGGCCGCGAATGATGGTTAGATTTAAATATTATTCGATTTGGACTTTTCCGATTTTCATATGTTATTAAATAGTAAGTCCTAGAAAGGGCCGATTTTGATGACCTGTGCATCGTTTTCCAGCCGTAACTATATATTTGTAAAGAATCATATCGTAGCAACACGCCCGTTCGACTGCTGAGCTGGCATGAAAAGGTTGATTGGATGGTATCGAAGAAGTGCCTGGACATCTACGAGGCGTACGACCGCTTCTACGAAGGCGAGAAGGTCAGGGAGGACCTGTGGGACTACACCATAATCCCCTCCAACGCAGTCGCCATGAAAGAGAAGTACGACATCTCGTTCGGGTCCGACATCATCCCCACCGACCAGGACCTCTGCGACAGGCTATTCCTCGCGGGGGTCGACATGCTGCTGACCACCGGACTCTACAACTACGATCTGGGCCGCGTCATGCACATCAGCGAGGACGAGCTCTACGATGGCATCAAGGCCGCCCCCAGGAGGCTCACGCTGGGTTCCGGCAAGGAGACCTGCGAGTGCGAGGCCAGGCGCGGCAACGAGAACCGCAAGCCCGTGATCCAGGGAGGCCCCACCGGAGCGCCGGTGTCCGAGGAGATCTTCGTGCCCCTCATCCAGTCCTACGTGCAGGAGCCCGTCATCGACACCATCGTCAGCGGGGTCCTCAACACAGTCAACGGCCACCCCGCATCCACCAACACCCCCTGGGAGATCCGCGCGACCATGGCGGAGATCAGGTACGTCCGCGAAGCCGCCAGGATGTCCCACCGCCCCGGCATGTGCATATAGGGCCCCGAGACCCCCCTGTCCGCCTCCGGCCGCATATCGTCCGACCTGACAGACCTGGGCCTGAAGCCCTACGACGCCCACGAGTGCTCCCAGCTCAACGAGCTGAAGATAGACATGTCAGTGCTCAACATGCTGGCCGCATGGCAGACGTCCGGGGATGTCGTCATGATGGAGCAGATGCCCATCTTCGGAGGGTACGTGGGGGACCAGGAGGAGACGGCCATCTGCGACGTCGCCACCATGATCGCCACGTTCGCCATCTACGGGTGCGACATCCACCTGGACGGGCCGATCCACATCAGGTGGGGGACCACCACCACGAGGGAGACCCTCAGGATAGCCGCCCACGCCGCCGCGGCGCTGGACCTCAACACCGACTTCCTCCTGGCCAACCAGTACTACGCCCTCGCGGGGCCGTGCACTGAGATGTGCCTGCTCGAGACGGCAGCCCAGGCCATGACGGACACGGCGTCCGGAAGGGAGCTGATCTCCGGCGTGGCGTCCGCGAAGGGCGTCATGCAGGACAAGACCACCGGCATGGAGTCCAAGATGATGGGCGAGGTCGCCGCCGCCACATGCGGCCTGGAGATCCCCCTCGTCAACGAGATACTCGACGGCATCATCTCGATGTACGAGAACGATTACAGCAGGGCCCCTCCGGGCAAGCGCTTCCAGGACTGCTACAACGTCAAGAACGTGACGCCTGACGACGAGTACCTCGACATCTACGACGGCGTGATCACGAAGCTGAACAACCTCGGATTGGAACTCCGAGAGCCGATTGGATTCGGTTGTGCTTGTTGTTCCTCAAGTTGAGCCCGATATCGTTCATCCTCTTGAGCAGCTCGTGGTCGTCCTTCGCGCTCTTGGAGCCGCCCTCATCGGAATAGGCGATTATCTCGTAGACGTCGAACCCGACGGAGCCGAGGACTGCGGCGATGCTCTCGCCGACCGACGAGACGACTCCCGCGGGAGCCGATCCGCTCACGACGAGGATGGCCTTCTTCCCCTTGACTGGGTTGGCATCGCCCTGGACGTAGAACGAGTACATCCTGTCGATCAGGGTCTTGAACTGCGACGACGGGCCGTTGAAGTAGACGGGGGTGGAGAATATGGCGACGTCCGCCTTGGCTAGGTTGTTCAGGATGTCCGTGAGCCCATCGTTCTGCACGCACTTCCCCTCGCTCCTGCATTTGCCGCAAGCGTCGCACCCGTAGAAGCTGCGGATGTTGCTGAGTCCGTAGTACCTGATGATATTGGTGGACAGGCCCATGGCCCCATCGAGGATGGCATTCACCAATGTCCCGGTGTTTCCTTTGTCGCGGGGACTGGACACTATGGCTTCGATGTTACTCACTGGGAATCACTCTCCGAATCGTCGTCCGCGGAATCGAGGAGCCTGGGCTCCGTATAGTAGTCATCATCCACAGGCCTGATGTGCAGGTGGGTGTAGAACGGATCCTCGTACTTCGACCCCATGTAGCTGTCGATACCTACGTTCATGTTGTTAAGGATATGGATGAGGGTGTTCCTCATGTGGAGGATGTCCTCCCTCGGGATGTCCTCGAAGTAGCTGTTGTTCAGCTTGGTGATGCCGTCCATGATCTCGGTGGCGAGCTTCTGCCCCTCGTCGGTAAGGAAGATGGAGTACTTCTTGCTGCTCTCGGTCTTCCTGTCATCGTATACCAGCCCCTTCTCCCTGAGCACCTTGATGACGCGGTTCGTGTTCGCGGTATCGAGGTCGAGGAACCTGGAGAGGCTGACGAGGGTCTGGCCGTCCTGGAGCTTGAGCGCGATCAGGTAGATCGCATGAGCGCTGGTGAGCCCGTATCCGACAACCATCGAAGTCATGTTCTTCCTCATGAGAACGCTCATCCTATCGAAGAAAGCGGGCAGGAACGAGTTCCAATACACGTCGTCTGGATTAGGCATCGACTGGTTAATTTCCAGGTGTGTATTTGTATGTTGCTACATTTAATCGCATCTTGCGTACAGATGATGCATCCCTCTTTCCCTCCCTCCCGTAGGGAGGGGGAGCCGCATCCAACAAAAAAATCAGTTGCGGTTGACTGCGTCCATTATGACAAGGTTCGCCAGCGTCATCCCGAATATCGCGGGTATCGTCGGCATCGATCCTAGGATGCTCTTTCCGTTCTCGTCCCTGGAACCCGGAGTGGCGACCTGGGGCTCCTGCGAGTACACGCAGGTGATGTTCGAAGTGTCCATGCCGCGCATGCGTTTCCTGACGTTCGCCGCCAGCGGACAGACGCTGGTCTTCATCAGCGGAGCCACCCTCACCAGCCCCGGATCCGTACGGAGCGCTGCTCCCATGGACGAATAGACCTTCAGGCCGGACCCTGCCACCGCGGACAGGAGCTGGCACTTGTTGGCCACGGTGTCGATCGCATCCACCAGGAAGTCGAACTCCCCCGACAGGATGGCGGGGATCGTGTCCTCGGACACCCTCAGTCTCAGACCCTCTATGTCGATCCCGGGATTGATGCTCCTGGCCCTCTCGCATGCGACCTCCGCCTTCGGACGGCCGACGGTGTCCCTGGTGCAAAGGATCTGGCGGTTCAGGTTGCTCTCGGAGAATACATCCCCGTCGACGACCCGGATGTGCCCCACCCCGGCGCGGACCAGGCCCTCGAGGGCGTAGCCCCCTACAGCGCCGCAGCCCGCGAGTACCACGCGGGTTCCGCGCAGCCTGTCCAGCCCCTCCTGCCCCAGTATCAGCCTCGTGCGCGCGCCCATGTCATCCATCGAGGAGCCTCCTGAGATTGGCTGCCGCCATATCGCCAATGCCGTCGATCCCCGTTACCGAGGACAGCCTCTCCGCGAATGCTCCGAGGCCCTCGAACCCCCTCCCCATGTTGGGGGCGTCCGTCTCTACGAGCAGCCTGTCTTCGGGCAATGCCTCCAGCAGCCTGCGCACCCTGACTTCGGAGCGGGAGAGGATCCTGGGGGAGATGGAGAAGTAGCAGCCCTCCTCGGCGAACGGCTTGGCGTAGCTATCGGAGCCATAGGAATGCAGGATCACCCTGCCATGAGGTCTGGCCCTCAGGATGTCGAGGACGTCCTTCTCGGTCCCTATCATGTGTATGGATGCGATGCGGTCCTCCGACTCGGCCATCAAGAGCTGGGCCTGAAACGGCGCGACCTGGTCCTTCAGTGCGCCCCTCTTGGAATCCAGGCCTATCTCGCCCACATGGGCTGCGCGATCCTCGGATAAGACGGCCCCTAGCCTCGCTTCAGCATTAGGCCCCCATTCCTCCGGGTACCATGGATGGACACCGTAGGAGCGGATTACCCTGCGATCCCCCAACGAGGACATCGCATCCCACTCCGATGCCCTGGCGGTGCACCCCATGAGGATCTCCGCGGAATCGGAACCGGGATAGTACTCCCCTCCCCCGCAGTCCGTCGGATGCATGTGGGCATCGGATATCGCCATGCAGTCTCCATGGCCGTGCAGATATAAGTCGTTGGCCCATTATTTTAGGACTGCCTAAACTATAAATATGATTTAGGTATGCCTAAAATCACATGAGCGGAAGAGAGGGCGAAGGATCAACGACCGACGCCACCGTGCAAGGGCGCTGCGCCTGCAGTGGAAGAGGAACGGGATGCAGCGTGTCCCCGGACGGTCTGATGGAGCTCGTGGTGAGGCATTGCTCGCCTACGCTGGCAGGCCTCAAGTGCGGGAATCTTTTCAGGATGTGCTCTTCCGCTCATGGCATACCCGAGTCCGTGTCGTATCTCCAGTCCAGGCTCCTCGACAGGGGGGTCGTGATGAGGGTGCTCGAGACGGATTCGGGGGACCCCTTGCTCTACGTCTACCGCCCGGACATGCTCCTCGCCAGGCTGGCCGAGCCCGGGATCGCGGAATTCCTCTCCGATGCCGGATACGACCTCTCGTCGCCGATGTCCCTGGTCGATCAGATGAGCGGGAGGTTCCTCGGGGGTGTGCCGCACGAGATCGGGATCTTCCTGGGGTACCCGCTCGCCGATGTGGAAGGGTACATAGAGAACGGCGGAAGGGACTGCGTGCGCCTGGGCTGCTGGAAGGCGTACTCCGACCCCGAGGGGGCCGAGAGGGCGTTCAGGATGATCAGGAAATGCCGCAGGGTGTACGAGGGGTGCCTGTCCAGGGGGATCCCGATAGAGAAGCTCGCCGTCAGAACCAGGCGTCAAGCGAGCGCTGCTTCCTGCGGTTCGACTCCGACTTGCGCGCAGCGATTATCTTGTTCACCACGGTGGTGACGCGGTCCTCGGAGAACCCGTAGCCCTTCATCATCGCCACGACGCCCTCCGCGTCGATCTCGCCGGTCGAGACCGCGTACCCGTCCTCGTGGGGGCCGTTCAGGAATATGTCCCTGACCTCCTGGTAATCGGGTATCTCGAATCCCGATTCCCTCATCACCGTCTCCAGGTCGCCGTGCTTCTGTATGAGCTTCAGGCCCTTCTTCGGGCCGATGCCCGAGATGCCGGGATTGAAGTCGGTCCCTATCAGTATGCAGACGTCCACCAGCTGCTCCCTGGTGATGCCGAGGGACCCGAGCATTGCATTCGAGTCTATGATCTCCGTCTTGACGTCCCTGTAGACGTTCTTGCCGGGGACCTTCCTCCTGCCGGAGATCGTGAGGTTGCGGACGAGCAGGGGCGCCCCGAATAGCAAGGAGTCGAAATCCTGCGAGGCGGCGGCGTAAACGTCGCCCTTCAGGCACATGTACGCGGCCTGGGCCTCCCCGTCGCTGGGGGCCTGGACCACCGGGATCCCCATCAGGGACAGCAGCAGCTTGGAGGATTCCAGGATGTCGGGGGTCATGCGGGAGGTCTGCTGGGCCTTGGAGAACGCCTTCTCCATGTCGCCCTCGGCGAGGGCCCTCTCGTACTCCTCCTGTGCCTTCTCCCTGCGGGCGATCCTCTCGCTGATGGTGTCGGCCTTCTTGGCGTTGGCCTTGCCGTCGAAGACGAACACCGGCTCGATGCCCGCCTCAATGAGGTTCGACGTGCGGTAGAGGATGCCTGACAGGTGGGAGGTCACCCTCCCCTCGGAATCCATCAGCGGCTTGCCGTCGGGCTGCCTGATGATGGACAGGAACTGGAAAATCGTGTTGTACGCATCGACGGCCAGGGTCTTGCCCCTCAGGGCCTCCAGGTCGATCTCGGCCGGGGTGGATATCGGGGAAAGGTTTACTCCCATCTCGGCACCCCGCGTCTGGCCCGAATCCCTTCCACTCGCTTATGGACGGGGCCATATCCCCGAGCCTGAAGAGCGCGGACCCCGCCACCAGGACCGTGGCGCCCGCATCGACGCAGGTCTTCCCGGTGAACTCGTTGATCCCGCCGTCCACCGATATCTCCAGGTCGCGGCCGTTCTCGGCGGCCCAGTCCCTGACATACGAGACCTTGGGGATGCATTCCGAGATGAACGACTGCCCCCCGAATCCGGGGTGCACGGTCATGATCAGGGCGAGGTCGACCAGGGGCAGGTACTCGTCCAGCTCCTGCACGGGGGTCTCGGGGTTGACTGATATCCCGGCCCTCATGCCGCGCGACTTTATCTCCTGGATCGCGCCGCGTATGTCCCCCACCGCCTCGCAGTGGACGGTGACGAGATCGCACCCTGCGTCGGCAAAGTCCTTGATGTACCTCATCGGGTCCTGTATCATCAGGTGGGCATCGAACGGGATGTCCGAGTGCTTCCTGATGGCCTTGATCACAGGCGCGCCGAAGGTGATGTTCGGGACGAACATGCCGTCCATGACGTCGAGATGCGCCCAATCAGCCCCTGCGGACTCTATCCTGCGGAGCTCTTCCCCGAGCTTGGAGAAATCTGCGGACAGCATCGACGGGGCCACCTTGGTCATGCTGGACTTATCATAATCAACGTATATATTGCGCTCGCCGAGGGGAATATATTAGAACGTCAAAACTGATTCCCAGAGCATGGCATTGGCTAAGCATGAGACAGCCGAGAAGGAATGCGATGTCGCCGGATGCAGCAATCCGGCCGAGAGGTCGTTCAACATCAAGCAGGTCGCCAGGAGCTCCCTGACCCTTAAAAGCCAGGACCTCAGGCAGGTCCACCTCTGCAAGGAGCACTACAAGGAGTACAAGAAAGAGACCAAGAACGACAGGGAGCTCGATCAGGTATACCGATAGGCATGCTAGACATCCTTTTCCTCGGGACGGGAGCCGCCGTCCCGTCCCGCGACCGTACCACGTCAGCCCTGGCTGTGCGCTCCGGCCGCGACATCGTCCTGCTCGACTGCGGGGAGGGCACCCAGCGCCAGCTGATGGTCTCGCCGTTCTCGTTCATGAAGATAAGGGCGATTCTCATCACGCACATGCACGGGGACCATGTCCTCGGGCTGCCCGGGCTCCTGCAGACCATGGGCCTCAGCGGCAGGAAGGACCCCCTGACGGTCTACGGCCCCTCCTGCCTGGAGAGGTACATCCGCTCCGCCATGGACGCGACCGAGGGCGATACGGGCTACGAGCTGTCGTTCGAAACCGTGGAGGACGGCGGAAGGTATGCGATAGGGGACCTCACCGCGATTGCCTTCTCCACCGATCACGGCACCGAATCGTTCGGATACGTTATCAGGGAGGCCGATCTGCCCGGGAAGCTCGACAGGGCGAAGGCGCTGTCCCTCGGGTTGGAGGAGGGCCCCGACCTGGCCCGCATAAAGAACGGGGAGACCGTGAGGGGCGTGGAGCCCTCGCAGGTTATGGGCGAGCCGCGGAAGGGCCTGTCCATGGCCTACACCGGCGACACCAAGCCCTGCCCCGCCATACCGCTCGCGGCGAAGGGCGTGGATGTGCTGGTCCACGAGGCCACCTACATGTCGTCGGAGGCCGGGCTGGCCGACGAGCACGCGCACTCCACAGTAGGCCAGGCGGCCGACGATGCGAGGGCGGCTGGGGCCAGATACCTCATATTGACCCACATAAGCAACCGCTATAGGGAGCGCGAGGGGCTCGAGGCCGAAGCCAGGGCGCTGTTCCCCGATTCCTTCGTCGCCGAGGACATGCGCATGTTCAGCGTGACCCGCGGCTCCATCAGCTTCACGGACTCGGACTAACTTCAGCAGGTCCGCGTTGGTTATCATCCCGATCACCCTGCCCTTCTGGGATACCAGCACCGCGTTCCAGTCCCCCATCAGCGCGGTGAGCGTGGGTATGGTCGTCGTGTCAGATACAACGGGGTACGACTCCCCCATGACCTTCGATACGGGGGTCTGCGAGAGCTCCTCCATGGTCACCCCGGAGCGGAGCTTCTCCAGGATGATCCTCTCGGACATGCTCCCCACGGACACGTCCCCCGACATCACCGGCAGCTGGGAGTACCCCGCCGTCCTCATGAGCTCGGAGGCCTGGTGGACCAGGGAATCGCTCTGGATCGCCACGACCCCTTTCGAGCAGACGTCCGCCGCCGTGAGGCTCCTGTTGTCCCTGTGCTTCATGTCATCCAGGGTCTCGAAGAGCCTCACCACCGTATCGTAGCTCGCGGAGATCTTGCCCGACTCGATCTTGGCGATGGTGCTCTGGCTTATTCCGGACGCATGCGCCAACTCCACCTGGGTTATGTCCAGCGATTTCCTGAGCCTGCGGACGTCCGTTGCGGGAGGGAATTTCATGTATGATGGATTTGATTATTCTTATATGAATATTATTATCAATATTCTTTATAAATAGGGAAATATTCGGATGCACATAGGAGTGCATTCTATATGGCAACTAAGAAGAACATTTACGTCGAGGGGCTCAACGAGATCCCCGCACCCATGAGGAAAGTCGAGATCGTCGAGAGGAAAGGAATCGGGCACCCCGACTCCGTCTCCGATGCCCTGGCCGAGGAGGTCTCCAAGGCACTCTGCAAGATGTACAAGAAGGAGTTCGGACACGTCCTACACCACAACACCGACGAGACCCAGATCGCAGCCGGATCCGCCAAGCCCAAGTTCGGCGGCGGAACCATCATCGACCCCGTCTACATCCTCCTTGTCGGCCGCGCCACCACCCACGCCGGCGAGGGCAAGAACCTGAAGGACCTGCCCTGCAAGCCCACCGCCCTCAAAGCCGCCCACGACTACCTCGACAAGACCTTCCCCAACCTGGACGTCGATTCCGAGGTCATCCTGGATGCGAAGCTGGGAATGGGATCAGATGACCTGACCGGCGTCTACAAGGCATCCGGCCACCTGGCCAACGACACCTCCTTCGGTGTCGGATACGCCCCCTACTCCATCACCGACAAGCTCGTCCTGAAGACCGAGGAGTACATCAACGGCCCCATGAAGAAGAAGCTGCCCGAGACCGGGCAGGACGTCAAGGTCATGGCCTCCCGTGTGGACGACAAGATCACCATGACCATCGCCTGCGCCATGGTCGACAAGCACATCCCCGACGCGGCCCACTACCAGTCCGCCATCGAGGAGATGTACGACCTCGTCACCGACAACGCCCTGAAGATCATCGGCAAGGAGAAGGTCAAGTTCAAGCTGGACATCAACACCGGAGACAACTACAAGCGCGGCGTCTACTACCTGACCTGCACCGGCCTCTCCCAGGAGATGGGAGACGACGGATCCGTCGGAAGGGGCAACAGGTGCAACGGCCTGATCACCCCCTACAGGCCCATGTCCATGGAGGCCACATCCGGAAAGAACCCGATCACCCACATCGGCAAGATCTACAACGTCATGTCCAAGCTCATCGCCGACGATGTGGCCAAGAAGGTCACCAACGAGGCCGAGATCAGGGTCAGGCTGCTCTCCCAGATAGGGAAGCCCGTCTCCCAGCCCCTCAACGCCTCCGTGCAGATCGTCCTGCCCGATGCCACCTCCAACCCCAAGCTCCCGAAGTGGACCGGGGAGGCCGAGGCCATCGCCGCGGACTGGCTCGACAACGTCGACAAGGTCTCCGACATGATCATCGAGGGCAAGGTCCGCACCTTCTGATAAACCATCGATGGGGGTCTCCCGACCCCCTCTTTACCATTCATCCAACCCTGCCTGCGAAGAAGGTGGGCCAGCATGTAAGTTGGATGGGTTGACCATAAGCGGTTTTTTTGTCTCTCCCAACACAAATTATTAAAAGACGATGATGGGATTCCAACCCAAGGGTATCCTATATGAAGATCATCGATGAACCACAGTTCGGCCCAATGTTCAGATTCAACGATGCGAACGTCTACTGGTCTCTCTATGTGCTCTCCGACGGGAAGCGCATGGGAAGGAAGAGACTGGCCGAGGAGGTAGGCATCGGAGAGGGCAGCATGCGCAGGATCATCGATACCCTGAAAGACTGGGATTTCATCTCGATCAAGCAGACCGGCATCACCATAACCAAGGCCGGCCAGAACTTCCTCGAGCAGATGCCCATGGAGCCCGTGGATGTCTTCCTGCCCGATTCCGTCATCGGCGACTACCAGCAGGGGGTCATCGTCCGCGGCTGCGCCACCAAGGTGAACAACGGGATGGAGCAGAGGGACGCCGGGATCAAAGTGGGGGCCACGGGGTGCACGACCATCGTCATCCGCGACGGCATCCTCATGATGCCACCCGACTGGAACATCGACCAGAATCAGCCCGAGATCGCCAAGGTCATCCGCCAGGACTACGGCCTCGGCCCGTCCGACGCCCTCATCATCGGCGGCGGAATGACCAAGGCCTCCGCCATCGAGGCGGCCATCACCGCTGCTCTGGCGCTGTTCCGATGAAGCATCTGCTGAGCTATTCCGTCTACCAGGACCTGGAGCTGTTCGGCCTGGACGCGGCGGCCACCTTGGCCGGCATCGGGTGCGACGGATTGGAGCTCCTCACATCGTTCGAAGAGGTCCCGCAGTGCTACGCACCGCTCACCGAGACAGTGCACCTGCCGTACGCCCCTGATTGGCTCGCTGCATGGGAGGACAGGCCCTACGACACCGATGACAAGACCGCGCTGTTCCTCATGTACGGGAGGTCCCGCGAGGAGCTCCTGGATTCCGTCGCCCGCAGCATCAAGATGGCGGAGCCCCTCCGCCCCGGCCACGGCGTGATGCATGCCTGCAACGCCGACCTCCCGTGCGTCAGGAAGCACGGGGCCAGCAGGGAGGATGCCTACGTCATCGAGCAGTTCTGCGACATGATGAATCAGGTCGCAGAGCGCTTCCCCGGAGGGGAGCCCCCGTTCAAGATCGTCTTCGAGAACCTCTGGTGGCCCGGCATGAGGCTCACCGACAACGCCGGGTTCCGCCTGGTCCAGGACCTGATCGAGTTCGACAACTGGGGCATCTGCCTGGACACCGGCCACCTCATGAGCACCATCCCCCGCGTATACACCGAGCAGGACGGCATAGATGGGGTCATGGAGATAGTCTCGGGATACGACGAGGACCTCCTGTCCAGGCTGTCCGCGGTGCACTTCCACTTCAGCGCGTCCGGGGAATACAGGGAGACGTTCGAGGAGGTGGACATGGGCGACACGGCGCCGGTAGACTTCTACTGGGGCTCCTACAAGCACGTGTCCGCAATAGACCAGCACCGGGCGTTCACCGATCCGTCATGCAGGAGGATCATCGAGACGGTGTCCCCCGACTACGTCATCCACGAGCTGCCTGGCAAGATCAACGGACCCCTCAACGACTTCAGGCAGCAGCGGTCCCTCCTCCCATAATCATCCTTTTATATGACTTGCCTAATGGGTAGCGTCAGAGGTATACAGATGGCACGTTTCCCCGAGGCTGAGAAGAGGCTCCTGGACAAGACTGTCTGCATGAACTGCTACGCGACCAACCCCAAGAAGGCCGACAAATGCAGGAAGTGCGGATACAAGAACCTCAGGCCCAAGGCAAAAGAGAGCAGGAAGCAGTGATTCCGGCTCTTCCATATTGAATTTTACGGCCGGCCCCGGCCGGTATCTTTTCTCCCCATAGCTGTGGCTATGGCCGACGGAGCCGGCATCCTTCCTCGCGCGCAGGCGCATCAGTTATCTACCCAGAATACCTCGCCCTCTCGGAGCCGTTTCCGATGAACATACTCGTAGTGGACGACAACGCAGCCATTAGGGAGATTTTCAAGGACATCCTGACGACGAAGGGCCATGCGGTCACGACGGCCAGCACGCTCGACGAGGCCGTGGACAAGCTGGATTCCAAGCCGGACATCGTCTTCCTCGACACCAAGGTAGGCTCCGACGAAGGGCTGCATCTGATCTCCCGCCATGCGGAGATCTATCCCGACGACGAGCTCTACGTCGTCCTGGTCAAGAGCCCCTCGGAGCCGGTCCCCACAGACATGCCCGAGATCGTCACCAGCATCGACAAGCCGTTCAAATCCGAACAGGTCCTCGCCGCCGTGGACATGTCCATAGCCGTGGCCGACGAGCGCAGGATGAACGATTCCGGGAAGAAGCGCAAGCCGAAGAAGAACGCCGCGATGAAGAAGAGCGGAGGGTTCTTCAGCAGGAAGAAGAAGGAGCCCACGGTCAGGGTCTCCAAGGCCGCCGCGGCGGAGGGCGTCGACTTCGGGACCAAGTACCTGGTGTTCGAGGAGGTCCCCGAGGACATCTATCTCCTTGCAGCCAAGTTCAACCCGCAGGTGTTCTCGGTCGCCATAGTGTCCTCCAACAAGCAGAAGGCCTTCCGCGATTACTTCGACACGGACGAACAGACGATCATAACCCTGTCCGCCAACCCTAAGGCGGGGTCGCTGTCCATCAGGGGCCTGGGGACCCTCATGGAGACGCTCCTCAAGTTCGCGGACGAGCACGACCGCCCCGTCATCATCATAGACAACTTCAAGGACCTGCTGGAGGCCAACGGCATGAACTCCACGCTGGTCTTCGTCAACCAGCTTATCACCGGACTCAGGAAGGAGGCCACCGTTGCGCTCTCGGTGGACCCCGGCCGCGTGAATGCGAAGGAGCGCAACATACTGCTCAGCAAGATGAAAGAGTACAGGGAGTGACGACAATGCAGATAGAGAAGGTTTGGGCGAGGGAAGTCCTGGATTCCAGGGGCAACCCCACTGTCGAGGCAGAGATTACCGTAGGCGGACACAGGATATCCGCGATAGCGCCTTCCGGCGCATCCACCGGGTCCTGGGAGGCCCATGAGCTCCGCGACGGCGGCGACAGGTATGGCGGGAAAGGCGTCCTGAAGGCCGTGGAGAACATCCGCGGCGACATCGCCAAGAGGATCACCGGCATGGACCCCACCGACCAGAGGGCCATCGATGACGCGCTCATCGCGCTCGATGGCACCGAGAACAAGACCAGGCTCGGCGGCAACGCCACCGTGGCCGTCTCCCTGGCCGTCGCCAGGGCGGGCGCCATGTGCGAGGGCGTCCCGGTCTACGAGCACATCGGGAAGGACCACCGCACCCTCCCCGTCCCCATGCTGAACATCATCAACGGTGGGAAGCACGCCGGAGGCAACCTGAAGATCCAGGAGTGCATGATCATCCCTGCGGGCGCCAAGTCCTTCTCGGACTGCCTGAGGATGTCCACAGAGGTCTACATGCACCTCAAGACCCTGCTCAAGAGCAAGTACGGGGTCAGCGCCATCAACATCGGCGACGAGGGCGGTTTCGCTCCACCCGTGGATACCGTCGAGGAGGCCATGGACATCATCGTCGCCGCCATCTCCGATGCCGGCTACGCCCCGGGCAAAGAGGTCTTCCTCGCCATGGACGCCGCATCCTCCGAGTTCTACAAGGACGGCATGTACTACGTCGACGGAGAGGAGATGTCAGCCGGCGAGCTCGCAGACCACTACGTCGAGCTGACGCAGATCCACCCCATCATCAGCATCGAGGACCCGTTCTTCGAGGATGACTTCGAGACCACCGCGGAGCTCACTTCCAAGATAGGGTCCCATGTGCAGATCGTCGGAGACGACCTGTTCGTCACCAACGTCAAGCGCCTGTCCCGCGGAATCGACTGCGGCGCGGCCAACGCCCTGCTGCTGAAGGTCAACCAGATAGGAACCATATCCGAGTCCGACGATGCGGCACAGATGAGCTACGACAACAAGTACAACGTCGTCGTATCGCACAGGTCCGGGGAGTCCGAGGACACCACCATCGCGGACCTCTCCGTCGGATGGGGATCCGGCGAGATCAAGACCGGCGCTCCCGCCCGCGGCGAGAGGACGGCCAAGTACAACCGCCTCCTGAGGATCGAGGAGGAGCTCGGCTCCAAGGCCAGGTTCCCCGGGATCTCCCAGTTCCGCAGTTGAACTTTTCCAAACTTTTCAGGGGGGAATACCCCCCATCGTTTCCACTGTACGAATGGTGAGTGCATGAGTTGGATGATTTGTCCCACTGTGCACCTTCTCGGTTGCGTAAATCCCTATTTATAACCTACTTCCGGGAACCTCCGGGTCGGAAAAATCGGCGGAAATCGCCATATTTTGCATATATAAAGTTTACCTATTGAATTCTTGTCGAAAACAGCGGTTAACGATGTTACTCACGTGTGGTTTATAAGCCCTGTTTTTAGGCCGGGAACAAGGCTTATATCGTGCCTGAGCATAGGGGCAGATGCGCGTCCCGAGAGGGGGATGGATGGGATTTGATGCCCTCAGGAAGGTCGCGTTGCGGGGAGAGCATATTGCACCACAGGTACTCACTGGACAGCGAAAGCTGTGGGGAAATCCATACCGGATACACAACTCTGGACAAGGTTCCAGCATCCATGACCATGAGCGTGTACTGCCGCTGCGGGAAGATCGTGGTGCTCGACCGCGCCGAGATGGTCCTCAAGCTGAAGCTCGACAAGGAACTCGAGTGCATGGAGTGCCGCAACTCCCGCATCGACCGCGAGATCGACGAGATGAACAACCACTACCTCGGCATCTCCGAAGAGGACGTCTTTTCCGAGCGATCGGGCCCCTTTAAATTATACGTTAAAATAACACAAATATCAATATTAGTGTTACCGTATCGGGACTCGCTCTGAGGCCTTCTTCTCGACCGCTTTCTTGGCCCTCGATGATTTCTTCTTGCCTGGGCAATCGGGGTTGATGCACTCATCGATAGTTCCAAGGGAAATCATGGGTGCCTTGCATATCGAGCAGGAGCGGCCGGCCGCCTTTATGGTGCCGCGGGGGCGCAACGGATAGGTCTGCGTGCACGCGGGCCATTCGGAGCATCCCGCGAACCTCTTGCCGGCCTTGGAGAACATTATCCTGATGTGGCCCTTCTCGCAGGTGGGGCAGACCCCCAGGTCGTTCTTCTCGATGTTGCTCTGACACTTGGGGTCGATGCACTGCACGGACGGCGGGTTGCCCTTCCTGATGATCCTGAGCTGGGGCAGGCCGCACACGGGGCACTTGCTGTCCGTGGTCTGTACCAGGGCGCCCCTGGGCATCGGGAAGGCCATCTTGCACTCGGGGTAGCCGTCGCATCCGATGAAGTTCCCGTTCTTGGACCTCTTGACGGTCATGTTGTTGCCGCAAGACGGGCAGATGCCGATGTGCTGCTGCGAGTGGAGCGCCGAACGGATCTCCTGGCCGATCTCCGCGGATTCCGAGGAGATCTTGACTGCGACGTCGTGCAGCATGTCCTGGGACTCCTTCACCACGGATTCGAGCGTGCGCTCGCCGTCCGTGATCTTCAGCATGTCAGCCTCCAGCCTGGCGGTCATCTCCGGCTCGGTGATGCCTCCTCCATGGACCTCGAGCGACTTCGTGAGGGCGATTCCGCTGGGGGTGGGGATCATGTAGTTGCCCTGGACGTAGTTCCTGGAATACAGCTTGCTGATGATGTCGTGCCTGGTCGACTTCGTGCCCAGCTGCAGCCTGTCCATCTCCTGGATCAGGGAACCCTGGTTGTACCTGTACGGGGGCTTGGTCTCGGAATCGACCATCTGCATGGAGCGCACGTCGACCTCGTCGCCGATAGCCATCTTCGGGAGCTTGGTCTCGGTGGACTTCAGGTACTTGCCGTAGTACTTCTTCCATCCGGCCTTCTTGAGGACGTATCCCTCGGACTTGAACTGCTCGCCGGCAACCTCTATGGTGACCTCCGTTACCTCGGCCTCTGCGACCTCGCCGAGGGTTGCCAGGAACCTCCTGACGATGAGCTCGTACAGCTTCCACTTGTCGCCCTTCATCTTGTCCGAGGAAGCCCCGGCGGTGGGGTATATGGGCGGGTGGTCCGTGGTCCTGCGCTTGCCCTTGGAGGGGACGATCTTCTCCTGCTTCAGGATCTCCTCCGCCTCCGCCTTGAACTCCGTGTCCTTGAGCTTCTCGAGGATGGACTTCAGACCTAGGCTCCTGGGGTACTCAGTGTTCTCGGTACGGGGGTACGAGATGTATCCGCCGGTGTACAGATCCTCTGCGAGCTTCATGGCCACCGTGGGAGGTATGCCGATCTTGTTGGCCTCGACCTGCATCTGCGTGGTGTCGAACGGGGCCGGCCTGTACTCCTCCTTGGGGGAGACCTCGTAGCCCGTGACGGTGCCGACCTTCTCGGCGGACACCTTGGACATCACGGCCTCGGCCTGCTCCCTGTCCCAGAAGGGGTTCCCGGTATGCTCGCCCTTGAACGCGAGCATGCCGAACTTCCCGACCACGTTCCAGAACGGGACGGGCTCGAACCTCTCGATCTCCTCGTGCCTCTCCACCAGGAGCTTAAGCGTGGGGCTCTGGACCCTGCCTACGGACATGAAGTTCTTCCCGACCTGTCCGGAGGAGAGGGATATGAGCCTGGTGAGGACGGCGCCCCATGAGAGGTCCACGATCTGGCGGGCCTCGGCGGCGTCGGCCAGGTTTGTGTCGGGGAGCGCGAGGTCGTCGAAGGCCTTCTCCACCTCGCCCTTGGTGAGGGCGGAGAACCTGGCCCTCTTCACTATGGACAGGTCGACGCCCATCTCGCGCACGGTCTCCATGCCGATGAGCTCTCCCTCCCTGTCGAAGTCGGTCGCGATGATGATCTCGTCGCACTGCGCGGCGATCTCCTTGAGCGCTGTGAGGATGCTCTTGACCCTGACGGCCTTCACCTGCGGCACGTACACAAGGTCCTCGGGCTTAGTCGCCCCCCAGTCGTTGTACTCCTTGGGGTAGTCGAGCTCGATGATGTGCCCCCTGAGGCTCACGACGCTGTACTCGTCGCCGTCCTTCTCGAACGTGATGACGGTGACCCCTCCGCTGGCCGACGAGTGCGATTTCCCGTCGGAAAGGATGGTGGAGATCCTGCGCGCCGCGTTGGCCTTCTCGGTGATTATGAGCTTCCTCATCGCCCATATAAAACGGGCTGGGCCTATTTAATAATTAATAGATGAGGAGCAGTGCTGGCTGCTCCCAAACACGAGTGCATTTCTGTCCACGAATCATCCGTCCAACGCGCGCGTTATATATCGTGTGCGCGTTATAGGATTATGCATCCAACCATCATGAGGGAAGCATTGCTGTCGCAGAAGGGGGTGCTCCGCCTCGAGCCCCTCGACTCCGAGACCCTCATGGCGGCGGTTGAGCAGGAGATGTCGATCAGGCGGATCTCCGGCGGAATGGAGCTCGACAACATCGGCATCATGCAGTGCGCCCACAGGCAGTTCGTCGGCGCCATGTTCTGCACAGGCGAGTTCGAGCGCCCCGACGAGACGTCCATGTTCATCGTGGACTCGATGGGGAACATCATCGGGAGGGAGGTCGTCCCCGGCGAGAGGGAGGCCATGGCCTCCGACCCCAACATAATATGGCTCTCGGACAGCATGGCCATCTTCCGCGACAAGATAACCGGCCACGAGGCGAAGTTCGTCATATCGGCGGTCAATTATGCCCCGGCCGGACTGGAGGACGGCATGCAGGCCGTCATCTACTATCCGTCGGTCAGCACCGCCAGGATCATCAACAGGAGATTCGGCGTCGACGACACCGGCAACGCCGTCTGGACGCTGATCATAGGGGTCGACGGTCTGTTCCCGTCCCCGGGCATCGCGGCGGAGATCAGCGAGCCCGCGGCATCGGTCACGCGGTCGAGCAACCGCGCCCGAATCGGTGCCTGTGGCCGATGTGGTGGAGGTTCCCGGTGGACGGGGCCGCCATGGTGAGCCTGCCCCTCAGGACGCCCTTCATGGAGGTGATCTCGTTGGCGAACGCCTTGAGGTCGCCGAGCTTGCCCTCGCAGATGAGGATCTCCATGCACTTGTCGTGGTCGAGGTGGATGTGGACGCTGGTGGTGACCATATGGCCGTGCTCGTGCTGCACCTCGGTGAGCCTGTCGCTGATGGAGGTGGACGTGTGGTCGTAGACCATGACCACGGTGCCGACCATCCACTCCTCGTCGTTCTTCCACTCGTTCTCGGCGAGGGAATCGCGGACCAGGTCGCGGATGGCCTCGGAGCGGCTGACGTACCCCTTCTTGGAAATCGAGTCATCGAATGCTTTCAGAAGTTCGGGTTCGAGGGATACGCCGATGCGTGTTACTCCGTCCATGGCCGAGTATCAATAATCGAGTAATTAAGGTTTATATCGTAGCGCGCGGATGACTGGGTCATGGCAGCAAACACCGAGAATCTCGAGAACGCCATCGTCTCCGCGGTGAGGAACGGCGTGGAGGACCAGGACATAGCAGTTGCTTTCTCAGGAGGCCTCGACTCCGGCCTCGTGGCGGCCATCGCCAAGGACTACGCGAGGTCCGTCACCCTGTACACCTCCGGCAAGGACCAGTCCTACGACGTGGTCATGGCCCGCGAGATGTCCGAGCAGCTCGGTCTGCCGTGGCTCCACATACCGATCACCGAGGACAACATCGAGGCCAGGCTCAGGGAGATGATCAGCATCACCGCCACCTCCAGCCCCCTGACGCTGTCCTTCGAGCTGCCCCTGTTCTTCGTCTGCAGGACCGTCCATGAGAAGCTGATCCTGGGCGGCCAGGGGTCGGATGAGATGTTCGCCGGATACTCCAAGTACATCGGCCTGTCCGAGGAGGAGCTCAACAGGGCCAGGAAGTCCGACATCGGCAAGCTCATCACCTCCACGATCCCCCACGAGACCAAGGTCGCGGACCACTTCGGGAAGAAGATCCTGTACCCCTACCTCGACCCCCTCGTGACCATGGAGGTCAGCTCCATGGACCTCAAGGACCTGATGCCCAAGGACGCCGACAACAGGAAGCTCCTGCTCAAGCAGGTCGCCAGGAACCTCGGCTACCCGTTCATCGCCGAGAAGAAGAAGAAGGCCGCCCAGTACGGCTCCGGAACCATGGATCTGGTCAGGGACGTGGCCAAGCAGAAGGGCATGACCTACTCCGAGCTCGTCGAGTCCATCTACAAGGACATCTTCGAGTGATTCGCAGGCCCGAACGGTCGGCGACGTACCGCATATAGAGGGATGCCGCGTCGAGATCCGTGAGCTCGTAGAGCATGCGGGTCCCGACCGGGTCCTCGATCTCGTTGAGATAGACATCCCCATCCTCCCCGAACAGGAAATCGAAGCCCACGAAGTCGGGCATCAGCTCGGGGACGACCTTCCTGATTATCCTGACAGCCGCGTCCGGGGGCTCGCATAGTTCCGCTCTCCCGCCGAGGCTGAAGTTGGCCCTGAAGTCCCTGTCGCTAGAGCGCATCACGGATGCGATGACCCTCCCGCCGAGGACATAGCACCTCATGTCCCTCCCGCGGACCGGCGCCATCTGCTGCACCATCGGCAGGCGGTCGGCATTGGCATCGAAGAGCTCCGAGACCTCGTCCCCGGAACAGGCCTCGAACACCTCGGAGCCGCCGTGCCCGATCCTCGACTTGACCACCCACGGGGGCCCCGGTGGGAGCTCGTCCGCGGCGAGGCTGTAGGGCAGTACCGGGACGCCGAGGCTGCCGGCGAAGCGGAGGGTCTCCGCCTTGTCGCAGCATATCCTCGTGACCGACGACCTGTTGTACACCGTGGCGCCGCAATCCTCGATCTCGCTGACGAGGCGATGGTCCCTGCTGCGGGAGACCACCACGTCTGGCGCGTCCCCGGGATCGGCGCTTCCCGCGGCGACTATCTCGCATCTGAGCCCCATGGAGTTGCCGGAGTCCCTGAGCCTCTCGGCGAAGAACCTGTTCTTCTCCAGGTCTGGCGCATCGTACAGGATCCAGCACTCCATATCGGCCCACCGTGTAGCGGATATGGGCCATTATGGCCGTGGCTATGTCGATGCCCGTGCATTCGGTGATGTTCCTCAGATGGGCGTTGGAGTTGACCTCTATGACGACCGGCCCGTCCGGCCCGCTGAGGATGTCCACTCCGCAGAAGTCCGCCTCCAGGGCCTCCGCCGCGGCCGCAGCGAGCTCCGATTCCTCGCGGGTGGGCTCATGCGGGTGCATGGTCCCCCCGAGGGTCGCGTTGGCGCGGAACTCCCCGGGCTTCGCCTTCCTGCGCACGGCCGCGACCGGCTCGCCGCCCACCACCTCTATCCTGAGGTCCTCGCCTCCGCATTCGACGTACTCCTGCATGATCATCGGGCGGTCGCCGGCGACCAGCGCCTCAAGCTCCGCCATGTCGCGAACCAGGTGGACCTGCTGGCCGAAGGAGCCGAAGCAATCCTTCACCACCATCGGGAACCCGAGGGTGCTGGCGGCCTCCCCCAGGAAGCCCCTGTCGGTGTAGCCGACGCCCTCGAACGTCTTGGGGCAGGCGATGGTCCTAAGGCTGGGGACCCCCGCCCTCGCCAGCTCCAGATGTGTCCTGGCCTTGTCATCGCAGTCCATGATGCACTGGGCTGGATTGAACAGCCTCAGGCCCGCCGCCTCCAGCGACATGGCGAGGGTCACGTCCTTGTCCCAGAACACCACGAAGTCCGCATCCTCCAGCGGGGACTCCCCGATGGGGCGGCACAGGTCGCAGTTGCGCAGGACGGTGAGCCCTATGCCCATCCCCCTGGCCGCGGCGGACATCATTGCCGCCGGCTCGTCGTACTTCCCGCCGGCGAGGAATCCGTTGACCACCATGGCTCCGCGCATGCCGCGATAACCAATCTATCCATACACAATACTTCCGACCCGGGGGATATTTTGAAAAGAAGGAACGCATTCCGACACACGGAGATTGTATTGAATCCCGAAGGGAACATGGGCTGGTTCGAGGGGCTCTCCGGAAGGGGGGTCCATCCCGGGCTGGCCAACATCACTGAGCTCATGAACCGCCTGGGGAACCCCCAGAAGGGCATGCGCACGATCCACGTCACGGGCACCGACGGCAAGGGCTCCGTCTGCGCCATGATGGAATCCGTCCTCAGGTGCTCCGGGTACCGCACGGGCATGTTCACGTCGCCCGAGATCATGAGGGTCAACGAATGCATCATGATCGGCGGGGAGGACGTGTCCGACGAGGACCTCGAGATGGCCCTGGAGGCCATCCGCCCGCATGCCGAGGACATGGCCTCGATCGGCATGGAGTGCACCAGGTTCGAGGTGCTAACCGCCATGGCCCTCGTCCTGTTCAGGCTCCTGTCTGTGGATATCGCCGTGGTGGAGGTCGGCATGGGCGGCAGGCTAGATGCCACCAACGTGGTCGATCCGGAGGTCTCCGTGATCAACGGGGTGGGCGTGGAGCACACCAGGTTCCTGGGATCGACCCTCGGGGAGATCGCCACGGAAAAGGCGGGGATCGCCAAGAAGGGCGCCCCGTGCGTCACCGTCAACACCGGCGAGGCATTGGAGGCCATCGCCGCCTACTGCGACAGGGTTGGAGCGCCGCTGGTCGCCATCTCCGCGTCCGATGCGGAGGTCATCAACACCAAGCCGGACTCCATCGACATGCTGTTCGGAGGAGAGCTCATGACCGTGGGCCTCCCGGGCAGGTTCCAGGCCGGCAACGCCGTCCTGGCGATAGCCGCGCTCTCCCAGCTCCCCGACTACGGGGAGAGGATCGCGGAGCACGTTCAGGAGGGTCTGGCCTCGGTCTCCTGGCCCTGCAGGATGCAGAAGCACATCGCCATGCCCCTGATCATCGACGTCACCCACACATCGACCGGCGCGGCCCGCCTGGCCGAGGACATCGGGGAGATCTACGGGGAGGTCGTCCTCGTCATAGGGATGCTGGAGGACAAGGACCTGAGCGGCGTGTGCTCCAAGCTGGCCGGGGTCGCATCGAAGGTCTACGTCACCGCGCCGCAGTCGCCCAGGGCGGCTCCCGTGGAGAGGATGGCGGCGGCGATGTCGGCTTTCCGCGACGATGCTCGGCCGTTCCCCGATGTGGATTCCGCCCTCGACGCCGCGATGGATGCCAGGGGCGACGACAACGTCCTGGTGACCGGATCGTTCAGGATGGCGGAGGAGGCGCTGATATGGCTTCAGAAGAGATTTGCACGATACTCGACATCCTCGCCGGCGAGTACTTCCACGGATGCTTCCCGGGCAGGAACTCGGAGGGCCTGAACCCCGAGTGGCCCCCGGACCCTTTCCACGTCCTCATCGCCACGATACTCTCGCAGCGCACCAGGGACGACAACACCCGCAAGGCATCGGACAACCTGTTCCGCAGGTACGATTCCGTCGATGCCATCGCCGCCGCTGACGTGGACGAAGTGGCGGAGCTGGTCAGGCCGGCCGGGTTCCCCAAGCAGAAGGCGAAGGCGATAGTGGAGTGCTGCATCATGCTCAGGGACGAGTACGGGGGCGAGGTCCCCAGCGACACCGACGAGATGATGAAGCTCCCGATGGTGGGCAGGAAGACCGCCGCATGCGTCCGCTCCTACGCCATGGGGATACCGTCGGTGTGCGTGGACACCCACGTCCACAGGATCTCCAACCTCATGGGGCTGGTGGATACCAAGGACCCCACGGAGACCGAGTTCGCCCTCATGGACATCACCCCCGAGGAGAGATGGTCCGACATCAACAGGTACCTCGTCAGGCACGGCCAGGTCACCTGCCTGCCCAATCACATGAAGTGCGAGAAGTGCAAGGTATCCCGGTTCTGCAGGCATTTCTCCGAGGAGCACGGGGAGCGGCGACGCATACAACCCTTTAAACGTGCGCGCGCATACTGTGGCCGATGCACGAAGTATCCGTCGTGTCCAACCTGGTCAGGGGCGTCCTCCTCGAGCTCGAGAAGTACGACGTCACCAAGGTCAACAGCGTGACCGCCGTCATCGGAGACCTGACCAACCTCGGCGAGGAGCAGATGCGCTTCGCGTACGAGATCGTCACCCGCGGTACCATCCTCGAGGGCTCCGAGTTCATAGTGGAGCACGAGCCCATCGAGCTCCGCTGCGACGGGTGCGGCTTCGAGGGACCGGCGAAGATACTGAAGGACCCCGATTTCGAATCCCATTCGATACCCGTCCTGGCATGCCCCGAGTGCGGCGGCCATGTGACCGTGGTGAAAGGGCAGTCGTGCACGGTCAAATACATAGACATCGAGGAGAGTCAGCGATGTTCAAATACAGGGACGAGGAGACCGCCAGGAAGATCCTGGATGGCATCAGGGCGATGGACGTGGACTACAAGTTCATGCACATCTGCGGAACGCACCAGGACACCATCGTGAGGTTCGGTCTGGAGGAGATGCTCAACGACGTGGGCGTGCAGATCGCCCAGGGGCCCGGATGCCCCGTGTGCGTCACGACCAGCCACGAGGTGGCCGATGCCATCACCCTCGCGAGGAACGGCGTGACCGTGACCGCCTTCGGCGACATGATGAGGGTCCCCACCACCATAGGGTCCCTCTTCTCCGCCAAGACCGACGGCGCCGACGTCAGGGTCGTCTACTCCATCGACGACGCGGTCTCCATGGCGAGGCAGCAGCCCGACAAGCCCCTGGTGTTCGTCGGCGTGGGATTCGAGACCACCGCCCCGTCCACATGCGTCCCCCTGCACAGGGACGACTGCCCCGAGAACTTCAGCGTCTACAGCTGCCACAGGATCTGCCCTCCCATCCTGGACACAATCTTCAGCCTGGGCGAGAACAGGATCGACGGGATCATACAGCCCGGCCATGTGGCCGTCATCACCGGGACCAAGATGTTCGAGGAGTTCGGGAAGATCAGGCCCGTCCCCCAGGTCATCGCCGGATTCGAGCCCCTGGACCTGCTCATGGCCGTCTACATGCTGTGCAAGCAGCTGAAGGAGGGCCGCCACGAGGTCGAGAACGAGTACTCCCGCCTGGTGAGGCCCGAGGGCAACCCCGTGGCCATGAAGCTCATGGAGGAGACCTACGACCCGGTGGACCGCCACTGGAGGGGCTTCCCCCTAATCCCCAAGAGCGCCCTGGCGCTCAAGCCGAGGTTCGCCGACCACGATGCGACGAAGGTCCACGAGGACATCCTCAGGAACACCCCCGAGGTGGATGCCGAGGCGAGGGGCTGCAGGTGCGGCGACGTGCTCAGGGGACTCATAAAATCAGAGGAATGCCCCATGTTCGGGAAGGCCTGCAAGCCGATGAACCCCATGGGCCCCTGCATGGTGTCTGCCGAGGGCAACTGCAGCATAGCTTACAGGCTCGGCTCCAAGAGGCTGCGAACATGGCCAAGCTGATGACAGAGACGGTTCTGAGGAAGAGGATCCTCGTCATAACCAACGATTCCACGGTGTTCAAGGACAAGAAGAGGCTGCTCTCGGCATGGGAGATGTTCGAGGGCAGGACGACCGAGGTGAAGCATCTGGTCGCCCGCCTGGACACCGCTAAGAACGAGAAGGGCAACAAGCTCTGCGACGTATCCTACGGCGTCATAACCACCAAGTACGGCTTCGTCCCCGGCAACTACATGGTCACCGGCTACGACGAGGTCATGGACAGCAAGGAGGGCTATGAGAAATGCCAGGAGGAGAAGCAGTACGTGGAGACGGTATCGTACCTCACGCAGCCCTTCGACCTCGTGATCTTCTGCATCCCTAAGGAGATGTTCAGGCTGTTCCTCGACGCCGACCAGATCCGCGACGGCTGCGTCGTGGCGGTCACCAGCCCCGAGTTCAAGGAGAGGGTCGAGGCAAAGCATTGGCACTTCCTCGAGCGCTCCGGCGCCCGCGTCGGCGACGAGAACGCCGATGAGATCGAGAGGATCGTCAGGCAGATCTGCGCTTGAGGGCGTTCAGGCGCTCCTTGTCCTCGGCTGACACGCGGTAGGACTCGCGGATCTTCTGGATCGCCTTGTTCTGAGTCCAGTCGCAGAGGCGGCCGGACCTGAGGGCATCCTCGGTCATCCCCGGGAACCTGACATAGCACACCGACACCGCCCATGCGGCGCCCATCCTGTAGTAATACCCCGGGTTATCATGGGACATGATATCCTCGAGGAGCATGCGCGTGCTCTCCTCGTCCTTGAACATTGACATCCTTGCGATGAGCGACACCCTCATCGGGAACTCCTCGCCCGAAACCATGAGCGATGAGAAGAAGCCCCATGCCGCGTAGCGCTCTCCCTTCGCGGCCTTCCAGGCGGAGCAGAAGGTGTCGCAGACCGACCAGTTGTCTATGCGGGGCAGGAATGCCTCCGTGCGCATGATGCGCTCCTCCACGGGCATCTTCGCCGTCGCTATCACGAGGCCGAAGAGCATCTCCTCCTCGAAGTTGGCAGGCTCGTTCTCCAGAACGGCCCTCCAATCGTCGGCCACGACCTCCTTGGCCAGGGCGCGTATCTGGGGCACCCTCGCGCCGAGGATGCCCTCCTTGCCCGGCGTGAGCTTGGACACGAAGGCGGCGTTGTCCGGGTCGGCGAGTTCCATTATGCGTGAGGCGTAATCGATCATCGGATTCGGCCTCGTGAGCTAGAAGGGTACGCTTCAGGGCCCTGCCGCCGCTGTAGGCTCCCAGGCCCCCGGAGGAGGGCACGACCCTGTGGCAGGGGATTATGATCGGCAGCGGATTCTCCGCGCAGACTGTGCCGACGGCGCGGGACGCGCCCGGATGGCCCGACTCGTCGGCGACCTGCGAGTATGTGCGCGTCTCCCCGTACGGGATGCGGGAGATGGCCGACAGGACGTCCTTGCGGAACTCGGTGCCTTCTACCAGGGTCTCGACGTCGAAATCCCTGATGGCACCCGACAGGTAGCCCTCGATCTGGTCTGCAGCATCCGCTATGGCCGGCGTCTCCTCCTCTTCCATCGGAGGCAGGTTCATGCTGGGGAGGTAGACGCCCGTTATCCTCCCCTCTCCGTCCTCCGTGATGCTGATCCTCCCAATCAGCGTCAGGTACGAGTATATCCTGGGTCCGCGCACGAGGTTCTAGATTGGCTTGGCGGATATTTGTAGATGCTTGATGCCTGCTGGCCGGAGGGGGATAGTTCTATGTCCGCCGAGAGCCTTGGGAGCATCGTGATAATCTCCGCCAGCCGCCGCACAGACATCCCCGCGTTCCATTCGGAATGGCTGATGAACCGTCTCAGGGCGGGCTATGTGCTGGTGAGGAACCCTGTGGCGAAGAACATCGTCTACAGGGTGGACCTGTCCCGCAGGAACGTCGACTGCATCGCATTCATCACGAAGAACCCGATGCCGCTGGAACCGCACTTGAAGGAGATCGGGTCGATGGGGCACATCTACACATTCCAGGTCACACTCACCCCTTACGGCAAGGATCTCGAACCTGGCGTCCCCTTCAAGGCGGACATAAACGACTGCTGCATCCGCATTGCTGACAGGATAGGGAGGGACAGGATGACCTGGAGGTACGACCCGATCATCCTCAACGGACGCATCGGCCTCGACTACCACAGGCGGAAGTTCGAGATGATGTGCGGGGAGGCATCCCAATGGACCGATAGGTGCATCATAAGCTTCGTGGACTTCTACAGCAAGCTCTCCAGAGTGGCTGAAGACGGCACCATCAGGACCGTAACCAGGGAAGAGAAGGCGGCCTTCGCGAGGATGGCCGCCCGCACGGCGGACGAGTACGGCATGACCGTCACGAGCTGCTGCGCCAAAGAGGACCTCTCGGAGTATGGAGTCATCAACAGGCCCTGCATGGACGCCGCTACCTATCGGTCCCTCAACATCCCCTATGAGGTTTCTTCCAGCCCCATGAGGGAACGCTGCGGGTGCATACGCAGCATAGACATCGGTGAATACGATACCTGCATGCACGATTGTGTCTACTGCTATGCCAACCGCCCCGACATCGAGAAACGCGCATCGAAGGTCTACATGCCGGAATCGGAGATGCTCTGGAGCTGCCTGACGCCGCGCGACCAGATCGTGGACCTGTCCACGCGCGAGGCCGCCCGCCTGGGCGACTATCTCCGATCGGAAGGTCTGCCTGTGGGTCGCTACCCTGACCTCTGCGATGCGATAATCGTCCGCGATGCTGCAGGGAGCTGTCCTGCCGTAGAATGCTGCCGTTCTTCCCATGATTGGAACGACGCTTGCGGAGTATTTAAGCCTCTGAGGGGGAGGTCCCCGAAAGTACCGAAAGTAGCCGTTGTCGCCCCTTTAAATAGATAAGACCGTTTCCACAGGCGATGGACATCGTTACACCCCTGCTGCTGGGAATAGCCCTGGCGATGGACGCCTTCGCCGTCTCAGTCATAAAGGGCCTGATGTCCAGGAAGGCCCTCCTGACGGTCGGACTCATGACCGGGGCATGGTTCGGCTTCTTCCAGTTCCTGATGCCCTGCTTAGGGTTCCTTCTCGGCACTGCGGTGTACGACATAGTGTCCGAGTACGCCCACTGGGTCGCTTTCGCCATCCTGCTGCTCATAGGCTTGAACATGATCAGGGAGGACCTGTTCGGAGAGGAGGACGGCGACGGCGATATGGGGCCGGCGACCATGGCTACTCTGGCAGTGGCCACGAGCATAGACGCGTTCATCGTCGGCATATCCATGTCCATGGAGTCATCGGAAGTGCTCATCCCGGCGGCGATCATCGGAGCGGTCACGTTCGCGATAAGCTTCTGCGGGGCCGTGATCGGGAGGAAGTTCGGCGCGGATAGGGTGAAGCATGCGGGCACCATCGGCGGGTGCATCCTGATAATAATAGGCGTGAAGACGCTCTTAAGCGGGCTCGGACTCTTCCGACGAGTCCTCGATGAGGAGATATTTCCTCACATATGAGTTGACGGCGGCTGCGAGATCGAAGCCCTCCTTCTTGGATTTCAGGAGGCCGAGCGCTCCTACGCCGGAGGAGGATGCCTTCTCGAGCATGTCCTCGAACAGCGCCACGAGCTTCTTTGAGCTCTCGTCGTTCCAGTGGTAGCGTATCTTGTCCACATCGTCCTCGGAGAGCTCCTCCAGGTACGCGTTGACGTAGTTGCGGAAGAGATCCAGAGCATGGCAGACGAGGTTCTCATCCTCGACATAGGTCTCCTCCTCGTAGCCGAGGAAATTGAGCATAGAGCTGACGAGGTAGTCGACGTTGCGGCAGTTGCGGTTGTACTCGATGATCCTGCAAAACAGCCTCAGCAGGACCTCAGTGAGATCTGAATCGATGACCTCGATGCCCTCCGAGACGATCTTCTGCCTGAAGATGCGGTTGATCGTGAGGTATAGGACATAAGTGCAGGGCTCGCCCATGATGCCGTAGATGGTCTCTCCGAGGCGGTCGATGTACTTTATATAGTCGAAGACGACGAATTCGGTCTCCGTGTAATAGATGTGGTCGGAGATCATGTAGGACATCATGCAGACGTAGCCGTCGATGTTCTGGAAGGTCTGCAGCTTCTCCACGGCGTTCTTCCACTCGATGAACGCCTTGCCGTCCTCGCGCATCCTCATGTAGATGCATCCGAGGAGCAGTATCTCGTCCGGGTCCTCGCCGCCGTCGGCCTCGATCATCTCGCGGACGGTATCGAGTGCGCGCTGGAGGTTGTCGTCCTTCATCATGGCGATGACCGGGGAGAATTTCTCGACCTTCCCGACGGTCTCCGGGAACCTCTCGAAGTCGGATCTGAACCTGTACAGCTTCTTGCCGCAACTGCTGCAGACATCGTGGAGGCCTTCGCCACCCTCGACATCCCCTCCGCAGTAGGGGCAGTACTGCATGGTCATCTCCATAGTGCCTTTGAGTTGTTTTTGAGTATTTGATTGTTGTCGAATTTCGGATTAATCATCCACGATTTATTTAGTGATAAGCTTAATTTTTTACCGCCGTCCGCCTGGAGACGCTGTCGGAAATTACCATCCCAATACATAACGGCGCGAAGGCTCCGGGAGCTCCCCCGGAGCATGCTGGACTGTCCTGCGATCCCCGGTCGATAAAGTATCAATATTGATATTGGTTTAAAAATCCAATTGAGAATGGGAACACATGTGCCAGCATCGGGGAAAAACAGGTATCGAAATGGAGTGAGGAGAAGCAACGACGGATAAATGGTTGACCGCCCCCGGAGGGGCGTAAGGGGTTTGCTTCAGCGTTTATCCGCCTCCGGAAGGCATGAATTCGGAGACATCGACCTCTTCGGCCTCTCTCTTCACGTCCTCGATGGACTTCATGCTTCCTTCGTACACGGTCTTGCGCTCCTTGTAGGAGACCTCGATGTACTCCGAGGGATCGGCGGCGATGAGGTACTCGGAGTCGTAGTAGAGGTCGGTGAAGTCCAGTCTGACCCAGACCTTCCCGTCCCTCTCCTGGACGTCCGTCACCTTCCCGACCGTCGATGTCGGGATGTACTTCAGGAGGTCGCCCTTCTGCAAGGACATCATCCCTTGATGACAGCGCTGCGCTCACCGGCGGGCACGAACTCCCTGAGGGCTCCGCGACCGATCTCCTTGGTGATGTTGGCGAAGTCGAAGACCAGGTTGGGGTCTGCGAAGGCCACCCTCACGAAGGGGTTGGCGGTGAATGCGTCTCCGCGTGCGACGTGGGCCGCCTTGGGGATACCGGTGTATCCGGAGAGGTGACCGACGTTCATGGCGTAGTTGGGGTAGTTGGGTCCACGGACCTCCATGGGGAGACCCTCATCGGACCTGTACGCGAAGGAGTTCGCGGAACCGCACTGGTCCTGCAGGTCGAATCCGTAGAATCCGAGCCTTCCGGTCCTCTCCTTGTGCTGGAGCATGGACAGGTACCAGCAGTTCAGACCGCAGTCGGCGACTCCGGTAGCCATTGCACCGGCGATACCGGTGGAAGCGGCTGCGACGGTAGCCCTCTGGGATCCACCGAAGTGGGTCTCCATGACAGCGGGGTACCTCTCGTACATCTCGAGGGCGTAGGAGTTGATGTCGTCTCCGAGGGCCATGAGCTTGTCCATGTCCTTGGGGTCGAGCTTGCAGAAGCCGCCGTACTTGGACTTAATCTGGTCGATGGCGTAGTAGACGTAGTCCTCGAGGATGTTGTCGGTGTACGCAGCGGTGGCGTACTGGGTGAATCCGACTCCACCGGACATGTATCCTCCCAGGTAGATCTGGTCGAAGACGGCGGCTCCGAGGGCGACAGCCTCGAGGGCTGCACGGCCGGGGTCGTCGGGGTAGACACGGTCGGACTGGGCGATATCTGCCATGTATCCGAAGGGGATTCCACCGGGCTCGTTGGGTCCCCTGGCGCGCCTTGCGGGCATCATGGTTCCCATTCCGAGGGACTGGTGCTTCGCGGAGTAGGCGAAGTCAGCGATGGCGGCCTCTCCGGCTGCGAGCTTGTAGGCGGAGATGAAAGCCATGGAGATCTGCATGGCGGCGTGCCTGGAAACGGTGGCACCGTCCATGAGCCTTCCGACGATGGTCGGGACGCGGACAGCCTGCATGAGGGTCTTTCCGATGGCGCCTTTCAGCTGCTCGGCCTGGTCCTTGGGGAAGAGCTTGTTGATGTCGATGACGAACCTCTTGTCGATCTCGTCGATCAGCTCATCGTCTCCAGAGAAGACCTTGACGTAGGAGTCGTAGACGAGGGCGGGGTTGACCTCGGCCATGTGCTCCTGAACGACTGCTCCACCGGGCATGGTGTGGTTGACGGTCTCGAGGTACTCGTTGATGGTCTCGGGGGTGACCTCCTTTCCAAGCCTTCTCTCGATGGTCTGGTGGGGGCTGTCGAGTCCGACGAGGATGGTCCTCCTGATGTCGTCCCAAGCCTGCTGGATAGCGCAGTTGTTGACGCAGTGCAGGTCATCTGCCTCGGCGTAGATGTCCGTGTGGGACAGCTGGTAGGGCATCCAGGACCTCTGTCCGAGCGGGACACCGATGTCCTCGTTCATCATGGGGATGCCACGTTTCTTCGCGATCTCCATGGCGGAGTTCTGGAACTCGACCTTGGATTTCGACTGTTTCCATCCACCGTAGCAGTAGTACTTGGTGGACATGTCAGTGGGCTCTTCCTTGAACTTCTTCTTGCATGCGTCCATGAAGAGCTTGTCCTTTGCCTGTTTCGCCATTTAAAATCACTCTCCCTTAACCTTCCAGGGCTGGTAGCCGCCGAGGGTCCTCAGCTTGTGGATCCTGAGTCCGTACTCGGTAACCTCTTTGTCGTCCCTCATGTCAACGCCGTCGGCCCTGAAGATGGTGGTCCTGCTCCTGAGGTCCTTCATGCTTGCGGGCTTTCCGACGGAGATCTTCCTGTCGAGCGGGATGGCGACCTGGTCCTTCACGTAGACGACCTCTTTCTTCTTGTCGTCCCAGATGTACCTCTGCCAGCCGTCGAACATGAGTCCGTGCTCGTCCAGACGGCATGCGTGTCCGTGGACGGTAGCTCCCCTGATACCGGTGAGGGCAGGGTCGAAGGTCTCGTTGTCGATCATCTCTTTGGCCATGACCTCGAGGTCACGCTCGCGGACCTCGATGATCTGCCTTCCGGACAGGGTTCCGGTGTCGACTCCCCTGTACCTGGACAGGTACATCCAGGCCCTCTGGTAGGGGGAGATGGGGGCGAAGTAGACGGAGTCAGTGAACTGGATGTACCTGACACGGTCTCCCTTCTTGGCTCCCTCGATGGGGACAACCAGTTTCCTGATCGGGCAGTCCGGCTCGTTGCCCTCGTCGAGAGGGGCGTGGATGGACTTGTAGTTCTCTCCGGGGACCCTGTGTCCCATGATGCGGACGACATCGTCCATGGAAACATCGCGGAGTTTCTTCAGCTTTTTCTTCGGGTCCATGTATCTGCGCCTGTTTTTGGCGGGGACGCTGTTACCCGGGTAGAACTGTCTCTGATATGCCATATTATGCACTCCTATAATCATGAAGTGTGGGTCTGAATTTCGTGTACCTTCCGACCTGGAGGGTGTAGCCGTGCTCGATGTTAGCGTTGCAGGCGGACTTGATGGTCTCCAGCACCGCGTCGAGCTCCTCCTCATCCTCGACATCCAGCTCTATGTAGAATGCGCCGACCAGGTAGCGCAGCTCAACCTCGTGCTTGCCGACATGGATGATCTGGCGCTCCGAGTGGTTGTTCTGCAGGCCCTTGCCGGGACCGCTGTTGATGGTCTTCGGCAGGCTCTCTCCGGTCATGTTGATCTGGCGGATCTGGGGGATCACATCGAGGGCGTTGAGCACCCTCTCGGTGGTCTCGGCCGCCAGCAGGCGATTCGTGATGATCTGGACTTCGGGAAGGGGCTTCCCAGCGTACTCTACGGTCGGTTCGTTGGTACTCGTCATCAGAAGGCCTCACAGTTTCTTTTTCACCTTCTTGGCCTCAGCAGCGACGTACTGCATGGGCTTGCTGAACTCTTCCATGTCGCCGAAGACCTCTTTGAAGAGACCGGAGGTGGCCTCGGCAGAGAAGGTCTGGGTTCCACCATCGAGGCAGTTCGCGGCGGTGATGGCGGGGATAACGACTCCCTTGGCGTGCCTGGTAACGACGTGGTTACCGTGGAACAGACCGGGGCCTCCTCCTCCGTAGATAGAGTGGGAGAAGAAGGACATACCGACTCCGACTCCCTCAGCACGGCCGTAGTCGACTCCGGGGAGTCCGGACTCGTGCTCGAGCAGGTCGTTGTAGTACAGGATGGTTCCGGGGACACCCTGGGCGGCCCTGGCGGCTCCGACGTTGACCATGACAGCTGCGACCATTCCGGTGGCGGCGTAGGCGTTCCACAGGGGGAGATCCTTGGTGGTGTAGACCTTGTATCCGCTGGGGAGGGTCTTCTTGACGCTGATGACGCCGTCGTCGATGGCCCTCTCCATCAGAGAGGCAATCACAGTACCGACGGTTCCGGTCTTTCCGTTCTTCTTGACGAGGGTGTACAGCATGTTGTTGGCGTTGAGTCCCTCGTAGGCCAGGGACAGAAGTCCGCCCCTCTCGAAGTTACCGATCAGGTCACCCATCTCGTAGGATCCGCACTGCTCGTAGATGGCGGAGAGGGCGGTTCCCTGCATGGCGTTCCTGTTGACCAGGGCAACGACGTGGTTGGCCATGATGTTCCTCAGGGCGAATCCGGCACCCTCGTTGTTCTGGGGAACCTCGAGGATGGATTTGACGTTGGCGCCCTGGAAGGTGATGGTCTGGGGGTACCTTCCCCAAACGGCGGCCTTGACCATGTTGGCCTTGTACATCGGGACTTTGAACTCGTCGATGATGGCCTCGGTGGCAGCTGCGGCAACGGCGGTGAATCCAGTGGTGTACTCGATACCGGCGTTCATCCTCTCCTCGGGAACGATGACGATGATGTTCTTGCCGTCGGACTTGACTTTGACCTCGGTTCCGTCGCCGTCGTAGACCTGGACCTTCTCCTTCACGATTTTTGCGATCTTGTCAGCGTTCTTGACGAGCGGGATGTCGATCTCTTTTCCTTTGATGATGACGCCGCCACCGGTCATGGAACCGGTCTTGAGGGCCTTCTCGATCCCGGCCAGGTTGATGGCGCAGGTCCTCTTGGTCAGAGACACGATCTTCTTGATCGCATTGTTGCGCAACGGACTGATGGCTTCCAGCGGGATGTCTTTCGCGATGCGTTTCCCGTTGTCGTCATACAAGTCGATTACGTCCTCGTATTTTGGCATTTTATACCTCCTTTGTTCGATAAATGGTGCGAATCCTTCCGAATCCGCATTACCCCTTGCATTTTCCGATATTTTCTCTAATAATATAAAGGGAACCCCAAAACGCTCGAAAACCACGGGAAAAATCGTCTGTTTTTGTGGTTGGATATGGATGGATGTAGGCTATATCCAGGCAACTGTACAGAGCTTAGTATTTAATACATCGCATTCTGGCTCTTCGATGCATACGAATTCTAATATTAGTATGAAGAAAAGAATAAGTAAATGGTTTATTGGTAATACTCGGCTGGTTCGCTCGCGCTTCGCCTTGGTCATGACGCCGGTTCCGTACTTCCTGAGGTGCTCCACGAAGCCCGGGATCAGGGCGTATGGGATGCCGCAGGCGAGCTCGTCGGCGGCCATGTCAGTCTTCTTCCTGCACCCGAAGCACCCGAGGGACACGTTGGGCTTGCCGGTGACGATGGGCACCGCGGTCACGTCCTCGCAGGCGCACTGGAAGGGTGAGGTGCTGAATACGGCCCTGCCCCCCTCCTCGGCGGTGGACAGGGGGACGATCCAGTAGACGCGCTCGGGGATGTCGATGATGGCGACGACGTCGGGCTCGAAGTCCGCGTCCTTCAAGGGGCACACGACCTCGCCCTTGCTCTTGAAGGCCGGGATCATCCTCTCGGAGATCATCTTCCCGGCTGCGGCCGCGCTGTCGTGCATGCCGATGCCGGCGTGGAACTCGCCGGACGCGACCTTCTCGTCGGTAGCGGTCATGTTGAGGGCGGACGTTCCGACCTTGCAGTTGTGGCATGCGATGGGCATCTTGAGGCACTCGCCGTGCCTGGCCCTGAAAACAGCCTGGCAGTGGCTCATCTGCGCCTCGGGCTCGCTGTATCCGGCGGGGAACTCCTCATCCTCCCTGACCAGCTTGATCGCGACGGGCTCGGACCTGAGTCCGATGACGGACGACAGGACCTTCGCGTACTCCTTGTTCTTATCGAGAATGGCCGACATGGCCCGATGATATCCAGCCCAGCGTAAATAGGTACGCTAAACTATCGTTATCAGGCAGTTATCCTGCTGGGTACCGGCTCGTGGTCCTTGCCGGTCACCTTCCTCACCATGGCGCGGAGGTTGTCGTCGGGGGTTTCCGGATGCAGGCCGCAGCCGGGAGCGATGACGTCGAATCCTTCCTTCATGCAGTCCTCCACGGTGGTCTCCACCTGCTCCGGGGAGCCGTTCATCAGAGGCTGCCCGATGCCGATGTTGCCGATCACGACCTCCCTGCCCTTCGCGAGGTCCGCGACGGACGAGGGCTGCACGACATCTCCAATGGAGACGCCTGAGACGCCAGTGCCGAACAGGGCATCGACGATCGGCAGGGAGTTGCCGCAAACGTGGAGCTCCGTGAACCTGTCCCTGGAATGGTCCGGGCAGTGGGTGAAGAACACGTACCTGCCGCAGGTGTTCTCGAAGATGTCCTTGGTCATCCAGTCGCCTGACGATATGGGCTCGGAGCATTGGACGATGTCCGCGCCCGCCTCGAACAGCGCGCCGGTGTAGGCGGCAACGATGGGCGCGACGGTCTTCAGCCACCTCTGCACCTCATCCGGGGCCATGACGATGGCGAACACCAGGTTCTCGGGATTGACCAGCATGCCCGTGAGGGTCAGCGTGCCGGCGTTCCCGGCGACCACGGGATAATCCTCGCCGTAGAACTTCTTCAGGATGGACACGGCCTCCTGCGCCACGGCCGGGGCCCCGCCCGACACGAACATCTCGGGCGACATCAGGACGGATGGATCATCGAACCGGGACATCAGGGGGTCGAGCTTGTACGCGTAATCAGTGACGACGGGCCTCTTGGACTTGCCGCCGGGCAGGATGCCGCAGCCCAGCCTCTCCGCCTCGCCTGTGAGGCCGAACGGGGCGCGGACGCACTCGAATCCGAACATATCCGCCTGGGCGGCGCCCAGGACCGCCATCTGCATGGGATCATTGTGGGCGGACGGCCATGATGCGCCGTACATGGCCATCATACCCGTTGTCGCGGACTGCGAGAAAATCGCTACCGGCGGGCGGTCTGTCTCTTCGCCCCTCATCCTGGTGAGGACCCTCTCCCTGGCATCGATCGACATGGAACCGATTACCTGGATGGCTTGTCAAACCTTAAAATGTGCTATGGCCGCAGCCATCGCTCTCATCAATCATAATAGGAAAAACCCCCGAAGGGGTAAAGGGTTTGATCAAAGCTGAATCAGTACTTGAAGGCCTTGATGGTGTCAACGAGCATCTGCATGTTCTCGTTGGGGGTAGCGGTGGCGATACCGCATCCGGAGGAGATGACGTGGAATCCAGCCTGAGCGGACCTGAGCGCTCCCTCCTTGACCTCGGCAGGGGTTCCCTGGAACAGGGGCCTGACGGATCCGACGTTACCGACGAGGACGGTCTTGTCCTTGGCGATCTCGCATGCCTTGAAGGGGTCGACCTTCTCCTCGATGGAGCATCCGGTGACACCGGTGGCGGCCATCATGGCGAGGGTGGGCTCAGTGTTTCCGCAGATGTGCAGGACGGTGAACTTGTCCTTGGCGGGGCTGGGCTTCAGGGACTCGGCGACGAACTTTCCGGAGGCACCGTCGAACATGTCGGGGGACAGCATGTCGGTGGACGCGGAAGGCTCGGAGCACTGGACAACATCGGCGCCGGCGTCGTGCAGAGCGGCAGTGTATCCCTTGACGATGGGGTTGACTGCGCTGACCCACTTCTCGACCTCCTCGGGGGCCATGATCATTCCGAAGACCAGGTTCTCGGTGTTGACGAGGTTTCCGGTCAGGGTGAAGGGTCCGGTGTTTCCAGCGACGATGGCGTGCGTCTCGCCGTATTTCTTCTGGAGGATGCCCATGGCCTCGATGGCGACAGCGGGGCGTCCGCCCTTGACGAACTCGTCGACGGGCATGAGGTTGGCGGGGTCATCGTACTCGCCGGACATGGGGTCGAACTTGCAGGGGTGCTCCTTGATCATGGGGGAGGCGTCCCTCTTGTCGACGGCGACCTTTCCTCCGAGCCTCTCGGTCTCGGCGGTCAGGCAGAAGGGTGCGCGGACGCACTCGAAGCCGAACATGTCGGCCTGGGCGGCACCAAGGGTAGCCATCAGTTTGGCGTCCTTGTGGGCCTCGGGCCAGGCGGCACCGTATTTGTCCATCATGCCGAGGGTGGCAGACTGGGTGAAGATCGCGACCGGAGGCCTGTCGAGGGACTCCTTTTTCATTGCGGCCAAAACTCTCTCTCTAGCATTCATTGCCATAGGAATTTCTCCTTGGGAGCGGGAACATCTTCATAATACTTAAAGAGGAACCATGAGACCGCCGATTAGGAAGTAAATTACATCCAACATACTCTAACCAGCAGTCATTCCGTATGATGGATGTACGTTCCAACCATGGAATCGTATGGAAATCCCGTCTAGGTCGGCCAACGTGCCGAGGTCGATGAGCCCCACGTCGGTCACGCCGTAGAGCTCGGCGGAAGCGAAGTCGGCCGAGCGGAGGGCCGGGGCCATGACGCACTTCTCATCGACCACGAGGTCGTTCCCGGAGGAGAACGGGCTGAACGGCGGAAGGACGATGACCCCGTCCGCCCTGGCATGCACGAAGCATTGGATCTTCAGCCCGCCGCCGACGGAGCCCGGGATCCTCACCGACGGGTGCTCGTGGCCGATTATCACAGGCCTGACGCCGGAGTCGGAGTGGCCGTGCTCCAGCCTGAAGCCCATGATGTCCACGTAGTCCACGGCCAGCACGCCGAGGTCCGATATGATGTTCTGGAGGTAGTTGTCGTGGTTCCCGCGGATGACCACGGCCTCCGCGGCCTCGGCTATCAGCTCGATGATGCTCCTGACCTCCCTCTTCTCCTCGTAGCCGGACCTTCTGAAGTCGTGCTTCACGTCCCCCAGGAGGACCACCCTGGACGGCTCGTAGCGGCAGATGATCTCGTTGAGGGAGTCCCTTATGGCGGATGTGTTGGTGCGGGGGACGTACATCCCCTCCTGCTCAAGCGCCCGCTCGTACCCCAGGTGGAGGTCCCCCAGCACGACGGTGGGGCCCTCGTCCAGGACCAGGCAGCGGTCGCTGGTGATGGTGACTCCGGGCAGGATCTCCTTGGAACGCATCGGCCCCCGTATGCGGGACAGCGGTAATCAACTTAGCGACCGTCTTGTTTTTCAAACACCGCGCATATCGGGTATGCATAATGATAGAGCACACCTTCCAGCTGATACCGTCGGTCGGGGCCAAGAAGGAGATGGCCATATGGGAAGCTGGCACTCTCACCTGGGACGACTTCCTCAACGGGGATTGCCCGGGATGCGTCAAGCCCGCCCTGAGAGAGAAGGGGATCGCCGCGCTCACGCAGGCCGCCGAGCTCCTGGACGACGGCGACACCCGCCTCCTGGGCGACATGGTGCCCAAGAGGGAGCACTGGAGGATGTTCGACCGCTTCAAGGCCGACGCCGCCTATCTGGACATAGAGACGGACGGCCTCAGCAGGGACGCCCTGGTGACCGTGGTGACCGTCCACAGGCCCGGACGGACCGTGACGCTTACGGAGGGGATCGACCTGGATGCCGCATCCCTGTCCGATGCCCTCGACGGGACGAAGATATTGGTCACCTTCAACGGCAGCTGCTTCGACGTGCCAGTGCTCCGCAACAGCTTCCCCGGCATCGACTTCGACATGCCGCAGTTCGACCTGCGCTTCGCTTCCAGGAAGGTCGGATACAGCGGCGGCCTGAAGCACCTGGAGGTCGAGATGGGGATATCGAGGGACGAGGACATCGTCGGCGTGGACGGCGCCGAGGCCGTGCACCTGTGGCACCAGTGGGCGAGGCACGGGGACGAGGACGCCCTGGAGATACTCACCGAGTACAACCGCGCCGATACGATAAACCTCGAGACCATCGCCGAGAGGATATACGGCAGGCTGGTGACCGATTATGCCGGCTACAGATGGCGACCTCAAGCGCATGGGCAGGGACATCGCCTCCGCGGCGGCCCTCCTGAAGGATTCCAAGGACGTCCTCATCGTCACCCACATCGATGCCGACGGGATATCCGCCGGCAGCATAGCGAGCACCACCGCCGACCGCCTCGGAATAGAGAGGGAGACGGTTTTCCAGAAGAAGATCACCGACGAGACCGTCGAGATGGTGAACTCCTCGGAGAGGGACGTCGTATGGATATGCGACCTCGGCAGCGCCTACCTGTCTAGGTTCACCAGGCCCTCGGTGATCATAACTGACCATCATGTGCCGGACCCCCAGTGGAGGAGGAAGCAGACCACCCTGGAGAGCTTCTCGGACATCCACCACATCAACCCGCACTGCTACGGGATGGACGGTTCCTTCGAGGCCTGCGGCGCAGGCATGACCTATCTGCTGTCTAAAGAGGTCGACCCCACGAACGTCGATCTCGCCTGGCTGGCGGTCGTCGGGGCCGTTGGCGACTTCCAGGACACATCGGAATCCAGGCTCGTGGGCCTCAACAAATCCATCGTGAGGGACGCCGTCGGCAACGGCGACCTGGTGGTCGAGGAGGACCTCAGGCTGTTCGGCAGGGAGACCCGTCCCGTCATCCAGCTGCTCCAGTACAGCAGCGACCCCCAGATCCCCGGGCTGTCCGACAACCCGGGCGCCTGCTCCGACCTGGTCGACAGATTGGACATACCGATCAAGCGCGACGGCAAGCTGCGCGTCTGGAACGACCTGTCCCCGGACGAGAAGGAGAGCATCTGCGATGCGGTTCTGTCACTCATGCCCCCCGGCGACTCGGGCAAGATCTTCGGGGAGATGTACACCTTCCCGAAGCAGCCCGCCGGCACTGGCCTGAGGGATGCCAAGGAATTCGCCACGATACTGAACTCCTGCGGGAGGTACGATGATGCCGAGACCGGGCTGAGGATATGCTGCGGCGACCCGTCGGCCCTCGCGGACGCTGACAGGAACCGCACCGAGCACAGGAAGCACATCTCATCCGCCATGACGTACATCCGCAACAACCACCTAATCAGGGAGAGGCGCTTCATCCAGTACTTCGAGGCCGGCACCGAGATCAGGGAGACCGTCGTGGGCATAGTGGCCGGCATGATGCTGAACACTCCCGAGTGCAGGTCCGACCTCCCGATCATCGCCTTCGCGGAGGCGGACGACGGGATCAAGGTCTCGGCAAGGGCCAACAGGTCGCTGGTCGACCGCGGGCTCGACCTTTCCAGGGTGATGAAGACCGCTGCCGAGCTCGTCGGCGGGTTCGGCGGAGGTCACAGCGTGGCGGCCGGGGCCACCATACCTCCTGGCAGCACGGAGCGCTTCCTCGACATCGTCGAGGACCTCGTCTCCGCCCAGGTGGAGCGATCGCAGGAGGCTGAGAACATCCCCGGCGTAGGGGATCACCGGCATGTCCGGGTCCAGCTCCTTCCAGTCGTCTTCCCTGCAGGAGCCCGACAGCACCCCGGCGAACATCGCGCCGGCACCGCTGGCGGACATCCAATCGGTCTTGTTGTCCCCCACGTAGAGGACCTCCGACGGCGAGACACCGAGCTCCCCGGCGAACTCCATCATCGCAACCGGCGACGGCTTGGCGTTGTCGTATTCCGAATGGTCCCTGCCCATGACGACGTCGAACGCGCCAGACAGGCCGTTGACCTCCAGGGCGGCCTCGGCGTAGCGCCCGGAGCCGCGCGTAAGGAGGCCGACCTTCAGCCCCCTGGCCTTGATGGCGGGGATGCACTCCTTGCTCCCAGGGAATGCCACGGCCTCGTGGACGAACTCCAGCTCGATGGATGTGAACACATCGTCGATCTCCCTGGATATCTCCGGGAACTCTGGCCCTCTCCCGTTGGCCTCGAGCCACTCCCTGATGGGACGCCTCGGCCTCTTGGGGGAGTCGCCGAAATCTATCTCCTCCCACGGGATGCCGTGGGATTCCAGCACCTCCAGGTCGGCGCCGTTCAGCCTCGAATAGTCGACATGGGTCTTGAGGAAAGTCCCGTCGAGGTCGAACCCCACCGCCTTTATGGTCCCTGACATGGCGCAGGCATCGGATGTTGGATAGATAACCGTGTCGCAGTTCCCTCATGATTATATTGAATCAGAATCATCCCCCGGCCATCGTGCGGGCGGACGCCCGCCAATGAGAACGGAAGTGCAAATCATGGACGGAAACGTACGCCCCGAATCTATGGTCCGCATCACCACCCCCAAGCTGGCTGATGCATTCATCAACGAACAGATCGAAGCACTGAGGAAACAGATCGGCGACGGGAAGGTGCTCCTGGCCCTCTCCGGAGGCGTGGACTCCTCCGTGTGCGCCGCGCTGCTCATCAAGGCCATCGGCAAGAACCTCACCTGCGTCCACGTCAACCACGGCCTGCTCCGCAAGGGCGAGGCCGAGCAGGTCGTCGACGTGTTCCGCAACCACCTCGGCGCGAACCTCGTGTACATCGATGCGACCGACAGGTTCCTCGACAAGCTCGCCGGAGTCTCCGACCCCGAGCAGAAGAGGAAGATCATCGGGGCCGAGTTCATCGTGGTCTTCGAGGAGGAGGCCAAGAAGATCGAGGGCGTGAAGTTCCTCGGGCAGGGCACCATCTACCCCGACATCCTCGAGAGCAACGGGGTCAAGGCCCACCACAACGTCGGAGGGCTCCCCGAGAGGCTCGGATTCGAGCTCGTCGAGCCCGTCAAGCTCCTGTTCAAGGACGAGGTCCGCGTGGTCGGCAAGCAGCTCGGACTGCCCGACTCCATGGTATTCAGGCAGCCCTTCCCCGGCCCCGGCCTGGGAGTCAGGTGCACCGGCGCCATCACCCGCGACAGGCTGGAGGCCGTCAGGGAGTCCGATGCAATCCTGCGCGAGGAATTCGCCAAGGCCGGCCTCGAGGGCAAGGTCTGGCAGTACTTCACCATCGTCCCCGACTACCGCTCCACCGGGGTGAAGGACGGCAAGAGGCTTTGGGACTGGCCCGTGGTCATCCGCGCGGTGAACACCACCGACGCCATGACCGCCACGGTCGAGGAGATCCCCTGGCCGCTGCTCAACAAGATCACACAGCGCATCCTGGCCGAGGTCAAGGGCGTCAACCGCGTCCTGTACGACCTCTCCCCCAAGCCCTGCGCCACCATCGAGTGGGAATGAAACTCCAAGCCGGGCCCATGGCCCGGCATCCTTCATAATTTTAAGAGGCCGGCGGTCGTCCCGCCGGCGATGAAAAATGATATCTGGCCAAAGAGCCGGATCATCTGACCGGGGGCCACATGCCCCTGAGCCTGCCGCCCTCCCTCTCGGGGTCCATGGTGCTGACCTCGAGGCCGGGGACGATCATCCTGACCGCGGGAACCCCGAGCTCCGGGCGGGTGAGGTCCACTGCGACCACCTGGTCGAAGCCGCACTCCATGAGCCTCCCGAGGACCACTTCGATATCATCGAGGACGTACGGGGTGGACTTGTCGGGGATGTCCTCCAGATAGATCTTCTTCTGGTTCTCCCCGAACCACATATGGTTGACCGCCTTGATCTTCTCGTAGCCCATGTCCTGTGAGACCTTCTGCAGCTGCGCGTTGATCTTCATCCCGTGCTTGTGGGTGGTCCTGCTCTGGGCCACCTCGGTGATAGCCCTGATGGCGGCGATCTCCGGATTCAGATGCGTACCGACGCCAATGGTCAGGAGCTCGGGGTCCTTGGTCACGGTATCGTCGGCCGACGCGCCTATCGTCGGGATGCCCAGGTCCGTTGTCAGATCCTTCAGATGGATCACGATGCCCTGCGACTCGAACTTCTCAATGAGCTTCGCGGGAACCGAATCCTTGTCCCTGATCAGGATGTCGGCGTTGGTCCTGTCCTGGAACTCGGCTATGGACCACGCGTCCCTCTCGATGTCCTCGAACAGCGCATGGAGGATCGCCTCCTCCATGGTGTTGCCGGCTGCTATGCCGTTTGTATGCCACCTGAACAGCTGATAATCGGTATCTGGCACGTACGGGTAGAACACTGCGCATGCGGGGACCCATATGGGGCATCCCCTAAACATCTCGAAGCCCTCGACCCATGCGATCTCCTGGCCCTGCAGGTGGTCCAGCACCCTCAACGGGAGGATGAGATCCACGGGGTTCACGGCCATCATGACGTCGCACGCCTGCTCGTAGGTCCCGTAGACGATCTCATCGGTATCGCGCTGCTCGGCGCTGTACCTCTCGATCGATTCCATGACCGCCGAGGCCTCGGCCTGCTCCCTGGTGGCGCCCTTGCCGTTGTAGTACTTGGGCTTGCCCAGCGCGGTCTCCTGCCTGTCGACTGAGAAGACGGGGATGCCTATGTTGTCCTTGTCGGTGATGTCCTCGGGCTCCCCCAACCCCGCAGTCTTCAGCAGGGGCAGCACCCTCTTCAGGGTCTCTTCGGGGGGCATTATGCGTATCCCCGTGTCAGGGGAGCACTTCAGGCAGCGTTCCAGCTTCATCCTCGCATCTCCTGTGGTGTTGGGTGGTGGTAGTAGCCCCCCTTCTGTTTCAGACGGCATTCGACTATGCATCCTACCCGCGGGTCCCGGGCCGGTCTCTCCCGCTGTATGGACTTGCTCCGGTGGGGAGTCGCCGTTTCATCAGATCTCCGGGAACGTCCCCGCCTAGCGGTTCATCCTGCACCGGAGCTGTGTCGTTTCTGAGCCCTTGCCACGGATCTCTCCGTACGTGCTTGCGCACGTCCACCTTGCCCTTGGAGGGGGGAACTTCCTCAGCTGCCTTTCGGCTACCGTCGGCCGTCCTCCATCTCCCAACGCTACGGTCATCCAGGATCGGGATGATAAAGATGACCGAAGTGGGATACATTAACAATAGTTAAAATGTATATAGGGCCAGGATGGACGGGGAAACGCCGCCGACAGCCGGGACATCAGTCCTTCCTGGACCTGGGCTTGCCTATGGCCTTGATGATGAAGGTGATCTCCGGGGCGGGATTCAGGACACCGTCCGCCATGACGAGTCCCTCGACCTTCTTGTCGACGAGGACCTCGACATCCTCCGCGCCCATGCCGAGGACGCTGTCTAGAACGAACTTCCTCCCGCTCTCCTCGGCGAACTGGAGCCCGGCGTTGTACGATTCCATGTAGAACCTGCCGAGCCTGGAGAACACGGTGCACGCGGGATCGGACATCCTGGTGCTGGCGGCGGGCCTGACGATCATCTCTATAGTCTCCTCGATCTTCCCTATGATCGCTCCGACCGCATTGCCGACATCGTAGTTCTCGGGGATGATGAGGGTCGTGCCCAGCCTCTCGGCGACCTTGGGCAGCATGTCGTAGGTCGGCCCTCCGATGCCCACGATGGGCTTGGTGATCGTTATGTTGACCTTGAAGTCGGCCGCCTCCTTGGCGTTGATGGCCTTGTCCATCAGGTCCAGGCCGAATCCCTCGAGCTGGGTCTCCCCGGAGTCCTCGTAGATGACCTTCCTGATGATCTCGGAGGCAATCTTCTCGGTTACCATGGAGTCGATCTTCTTCACGAACTGCTCCACATCCCACCCGAGCTTCCTGGCGACGATCTTGATGGCCAGCAGCGATGCCTCCGCGTTGTACTCGGTGAAGACGCCGCGGACGTGCATGATGTCCGTGGGGGTGAGGCCGACCCTCTGGATGAGCCCGAGCTCCTCCATCCTGGCTATGCCGAACATGACGGGGTTCTCCTTCAGCGCCCATTTGGCTTGGTCGAGGGACTTCGGCATGTCGGAGATGAACTGCACGAACCTCGAATCGAGCTCGTTGAGCATGCCAGGCTTGGGTTCCTTCAACTTGATGAAGAACTCCGTGTCCATCATGATGTTCTTCTCGTACTTGGCCTCCTTGAACTCCACCATTGGGCGCTCGAGGATGCCCTGGAGCCTCTCCACCAGGGCGGGGTACTTGTGCGCGGCCACGCACACGGGCATGACCTTGAGGGCGGACATGTACAGCTTCTTCCCGTTGAGGATGATCCTGCTGTCGCCGCCCAGCCCTGCGGTTGTGATCTCCGCAGCCATGACCCTGGTGCGGTAACCTCCGATGATGGCCCCCTCGGGGTCGAGGTGCGGCTTGCCGTCCCTGATGACACCTATGTCGGTGGTGGTCCCTCCGATGTCGACGACGACGGAGTCCTTGCAGCCGGCCAGCTTGTTGGCGCCGTTGATACTGGACGCGGGGCCGGACAGGATGGTCTCGATGGGCCTCTCCCTAGCGACGGCCTCGCTCATGATGGACCCGTCGCCCTTGACTACCATCAGCGGGGAGTCTATGCTGAAATCGTTGAGGACCTTCTTGACCGAGACTAGGAGCTCGTCAATGATCGGTATTAAGCGGGCATTCATGACGCAGGTGATGGCCCTCTCGTTGAACCCCAGCCCAGAGGAGAGCTCGTGGCCGCAGACCGTGGGGATGCCGAGGATCTCCCTGGCCATCTCCTTGATGCGCAGCTCGTGCTTCGGGTTCCTGACGCTCATGAACCCGTTGACCGCTATGCAGTCGACCTTGCCCCTTACGGATTCCAGGAACCTCCTGGCTCCCTCCTCGTCGAGGGGCTCCTCCTCCTTGCCCATAGGTGTGATGAAGCCGTTGAGCGTGATCTTCTCGTCGACGTGGGCCTCGATGCTGAGCTCATCGCCCATGCATATGAGGCCGACCCTGCACCCCTTGCCCTCGACGATGGAGTTGGTGGCGAGGGTGGAAGAGAGCGAGACGGTGGATATCCTGTCGAGGAGCTCGCGGTCGAATCCCTCGATGGCCCCGCGGATACCGATGGAAAGGTCGTTCCTGGTGGTCAGGGACTTGGAACGAGCGAGTATCTCGTAAGTGTCCAGGTCCATGATGACCGCATCCGTGTACGTTCCGCCAGTATCGAATCCCAAGCCTATCCTGCTCATCAATCACACCTTAATTTAGGGCCGTTAAGTTGTCAATAGGCTACCTATAAAAAACGATTGCCTTAACGTGCGTTATAGTGACGGTACGCAGAATGCCCGATTGGACGTGTCCAACCTCTAATTTACACGCGTAACTTATTTTATATAGACGCGATTACACGAGCGTATGCCTAAAGACGAGGCCCTGATAAATCTTCAGACGTCGGTGGAGACCGGGAACGTCGCCCTTGCGCGCGATAGCGCCCAGAAGGCTATCGATGCCGGCGTCCCGCCATTCGACGCCGTCAACCTCGGATTAGCAAAAGGCATGCAGACCATCAGCAACCGCTTCGACGAGGGCAAGATCTTCCTCCCGCAGATCGTGGCCGCCGCAAAGGCCATGGATGCCGCCCTGGAAGTCCTGGAGCCCAAAATGGAGAAAGGCGACGCCGACCTGAACGGCGTCATCATCATGGGATCCGTCAAGGGCGACATACACGAGATCGGCAAGAACATCTGCTGCGCCATGCTGCGCGGCGCCGGCTACAGGGTGGTGGACCTCGGCAGCGACGTCTCCCCGGATGCGTTCGTCGAGGCGGCCAGGGCCAACGGCGCCTCGATCGTCGGAGGATCGGCTCTCATGACGACCAGCCTCTACCAGCAGAAGGATATCGTCCGCGTCATCAGGGAGAGCGGCCTCCACATCCTCACGATCTTCGGCGGCGCACCCTGCACCGACGAATGGGTGCAGGAGATAGGCGGAGACGGCTACTCTGCGTCAGGGGCCGAGATCGTCAAGCTCGTCAGGACGCTCTTCTCCGATAGCCGAATCTACACCTTACATGGTTGGATGCAATTTTCCCTATCAATCTTCTGTATGCAGGAGATAGAACCTCATCTGACTGCCCCGCCTTGGTACGGTTAATGGCCAGTACACATCCGATTATAGAAAAATATAAATACAACTGGTTAAGCGGTTTTTGTTGAAAAATCATCATTTTAAGAACATTTATATACCCAATTATTAAGTTGAGGCCTCAATATAATCATCCTTGAAGTATCATATTTAAAGGTTACTGTTTTTATGGGTTACCATTAAATACACATGAGATTGATTTCATTCCAATCGTCTTACACCAGACAAATACTGGAGGAAATAACTTGGACGTAGAAGAAATGAAACTGCAGGACCACAAGAAGAAGGTCCGTATTGGACTTCTGATGGGTATCCTGTGCGCCCTTTACTGGGGTATCTGGTATGCGCCCGGATATGCTGTGTGGAACATGGACATCCTCACCGAACTGGATTTCAACCTTTACGAGCATGATCCCAACATCAGCTATGAGATGGCGTCGACTCTCGAATGTATTTTCTTGACTGGATTTAATGCGATTTTCTGTGCTGCCGTGCTCTTCATCTGGAACGGCGGACTCAGGAAGCTTCCCGAGTTCAAGAGGGAGCTCGTCCAGGTCAAGGGTGCGAGCAAATACTTCATGATGGCCGGAATCTGCGGTGCGTGCGCCGTTTCCGGTACCTACCTGGCTGCCAACAACTGCAGCCCCGGTTTCGCTGCTATCGCAGGACTTCTCTATCCGATCATCGGAACCATCATGTCCGCCCTGTACCTGAAGCAGAAGGTCTCCAAGAGGGGTTACCTCGCTGTCATCGTTCTGCTCGTCGGTGGAATCACCCTCTACGCTGGATCGCTGATTACCGGAGGAGTCGCTGGAGCTGGAAACACCACCATCGGTCTGATCGGTGGAGTGATGGCTGCAGTCGGATGGGGATTCGAGGGAGTCTGCGCCGGAAAGGCACTGGACTTCTGCGAGCCCGATATCGGACTGCACCTCAGGTTCTGCTTCGAGGCCATCTTCTGGATCATCGTCATGGTCATCATCGCCTGCACCGGAATCCCGATCTTCAGCACTGTCGGAAAGCTCCTCGACCCCGCCACGTTCTTCGCATTCCTGCTGCTGGGACTCTCCTTCGCCTGGTGCTACGTCACCTGGTACAAGTCGTTCCCGCTTCTCGGAGTGGCGCGTGGACAAGCTGTCGGAAGCCTGTACGCCGCTTGCGCGGTCATCTTCCTGTGCGTCTTCTTCGGGCCTGCTAATGCGCTCGGATATGATGACGACAGCATGCTCATCATCGTCGGATCCACCATCCTCGGACTCATAATCTGTCTGATCGGAAGCTTCCTGCTTGCATCGGAGGATACAGAGGGAATGGTCTCACTCAGAGAACATGGAGGTGAAGAGCGATGATGGAGGGACAGCCTATCAAGTTCCGCATGCTCGAGCTCTTCAACGAGAAGGACTGGTGGCTCCAGGACATCGTGCCCAAGCTCCAGGAGGAGTACAACCTCAAGGGAGACTACGGCAGAGGGATGATCACCTATGACATCGTCGAGCTCGTCTCCGCTGGATTCCTCACCGAAGGAGAGACCATAATCGATGAGGAGGGAAAGTTCTGGCAGGGACACCTCCTCCACCACTACACGATCACCGGACTGGGCAAGGAAATGTACCAGACGATTGTCGACAGGATTTCGTGAGGTGAAAAAATGAGTCAGTGGGATTTATACGGACTGAGCTTCGCCGACGGTATCCCGTACGCTGCAGAGATCAGCTCGATCTTCATCGTTGCCCTCTGCGCGTTCGGCCTCTGGAAAGCGTACAAGATCTTCAAGGAGATCTGAGTAAAACCGGGGGGCATATCCCCCCTACTTATTCTTATTCTAATATCAATCTCGGCTTGCCATCATCCGCAGATACCGATTTGGTTCAGCGGAGCCTTCGGGGATTCGGATCAATTGGTCCTGCCGCCGATTGCACCAGTTCCAATTGCAACACCGATAGGCGTAGCAGTCATGTCGGCCTCGGCGCTGATACCGTTGATGCCTATGAGGATCGTGGAGACGGTGCTGTTCTCATCGTCCACCCCATAGATCTCGTTGAGCTTCTTCGCTGTGACCACAGAAGGGTAGTAGATCACAGCTTCCATCCCCTGCGGCATGCCTTCTGGCTTGAACGGCATGGCGGAGATGATGAACCTGGCATCGTTGCTGTCAACTTTATCCAGGAACATCGCCATTGTGGAGGAGAGCCAAGCAATATTCGGATCGTCTTTCATGGTCTCCTTCTCAGATTTGGTGACCTCGCGGCCGATGATGACGCCCTTATTGTTGATCATGTACATGGAGCACGCATCGGGGCGCCTGAATTCGCCTCTGCAGAACATCACTCCGACGAACTGCTTGCGGCAGCACTGCACCACACCGATGTTCTCAAGCTTCATGCCGCCGGAGATGTGGTCCACGGCGAGCTCGGTGTTCATGGCCTCCATCAGCGCTTCACCGTCCAATCCCTCCATGCGCATGACGCCGGGGTACGAGAGGATCGCTTCGCACTGTATGGTTGGCTGCATAATCCAACATCAACCTCTGCTTTATAACCCTTGGCAAAATTGGATTAGTGTTTGGAATATATTGACTACTCAACATAAGTAGGTCGATATGATTATAGTGGGTTCCGGCGGCGTCGGATTCCGCCGGAACCTGGAGGAATAACTAAGGGGTTTATCTCAGCTACTAGGCGTGAGCGTCAGACATCATTGATTCCGCAGACGACCTCGGGGTGATGCTTCTTGTTCCAGAACTGCAGGCCGATCCAGAATGGGATGTACAGCAGTGTGGCGCAGATTCCTATGATCACATAGGAGAATCCCATGAGGTCGTTAACGTAGTACAGCAGTCCGGGAATCATGAAGAAGAACTCGAAGATGCACATGAACCATGCGCCGGCATACCAGATCTTTCCGACCCTGTACACCCTCTCGACGTCCTTGAACCTGGGGTCGCGGCGGGACTTGATGAAAGCGAGCATGCACATGCCCAGGGCGATGGCGAATCCGAGAGCGGAGACGGCAAGGATCTGGGATGCGGTGATTCCGGCGAGGATGATGAAGAATCCGATGCCGGCCTCGAAGTACATGGCGTTCATGGGAACACCGTACTTGTTCGTCTTGGAGAAGCACAGCGGGAAGTTCCCGTCCTTCGCCATGATCTGGATGGTCCTGGCGGTTCCGAGGAACGCGGTCTGGATGATCATGATCATACCGGCGATGAGCAGGATGACGGCGACTGCGCCGCCGATGTTCCCGAAGTCGCCCTCGGCGATGGGAATCAGGGTAGCGGCTCCGGCCTCGATGATCCTGTCGTATCCGAGGGTACCGTACATGCAGAAACTGATGATGAAGTACATGAAAAGGCACAGGAGACCGCAGGCGAGGAGCGCCTTGGGGACGTCCTTGGAGGGGTCCTTGTACTCTGCGCCGTAAGTGGCGGCGGACTCCCACCCGACAGCGCTCCACTGGGCGACGGTGAAGCAGCCGAGCACCATCAGGATGGTGTTGCCGTTCCACTCCCAGCCGGTGGGCGTCATCTCTCCGGTGATGTTGGAGAGGCTGAAATCGCCGTTGACCAGAGGGATCATGACGATGACCAGGATGGGGATGATTGTGATGATAGCGAGGATGAGCTGAGTCTTGGCGCCTCCCTCGAGTCCCTTCCTTCCGGAGATGATGATGAAACCGTACATCAGCGCACCGAGGAGGAGGTAGAAACCGGTAAGGACGAACCCATCGAAGTTGAAGATGTCGGGCCAGTAACCGCGGAGGTACTCTCCCGTCATGATGGTGAAGATCGGGATGACGGGAACCCATGTGGCGAAATAAGCCCAGGCTCCGAGGGAACCGATCATGCGTCCGGTGTTGATCCTCTTGTTCTTGTATTTCTCGTCGTCCCTGAAGACATGCTGAATCGAACCACCGATTCCCGCGACGCCGAAGGTGGCGCACATCTCCCCGAGAGGGAGGTTGAGGAGGAATCCGGACAGAACCGAGAGCACCCAGATGATGATGCTCATGGCCCAGAGGTTGTACGACAGGTCGCAAAGGGAGGGAACGATGAGAATGGGGATCCCCATCGCGATGATGAGGCCCTGTTTCCAATCGATGCTCCTCACGAGTTCGTGGGAGGATGCGCTCGCATTCTCGCTCATTTTTTGTCCTCTGATACATCCAACTTGGGATGTTATGAGGACCTATCAATAAACTAGTATTTTAAGGTAAACGGTCCGCCACACGTGTCCAGAAAAATATGCTGGCACTCGGCGAATCTGCTTGTTGCCATAGATAAGGGCGGATATAAACTTATCAGAAGGGGGAATTGCCTTGTTCCCCGGGGGGTGGCCCCCGGGGCAGGGCAGGTTTGGAGGATAATGGCCGGTTGCCCGGCCGGTTTTAATCAGTAGGGGACCCTGATGTAGGAGTCGTTGCAGGGGCTCATGTCGAAGCCGATGTCAGCGAGGGTCTTGCAGGCCTTGTCGTATACCTCGAGGTACTCGGCGGTGGGCCTGACAGTGGTCACATCGTAGCACTCCTGGAAGGTCTTTCCGGCGGGTGCGTCGGTGTAGTGGGCCTCGTACATGGGGATCAGCTTGTTGAGGATCTCGTTGACGTCGGAGATCTTCATGCCGGCGGTGGTGGATGCGGCCTGTCCCATGATCCTGGCCTCCATTCCGGTGGTCTTGTCCTGGACGACACCCTTTGCGGCGGCGGAACCGGACAGGAGCTCCCTACCGGAGGCGGTGTCGGTGATCGCCTGGGCGGCGGTCTCCAGCAGGCACATCTCAGTGCAGGGCCCGGCGATGGGGTAGTACTGGTTGGCCAGGAGCAGGTCGGTGTTGGCATCGATCGCAGCGGCGGCGTGGGCGGCGACCTGGAGGGTTCCGCGGGCCATGGTGGTTCCCCACCTGATGTGGATAGGTCCGTCCAGGTGGAAGTTACCGCTGAAGCAGGCGAAGGATCCAAGGGTGGTCGCGATGTCGCAGATCGCGGTCTCCTCGACTCCTCCGGTGTATCCACCGAGGATGGGCATCTGCTCGATCATGATGGTGTCGCCGGAGACGGTCCAGCCGGCCAGCATGTTCAGTCCAGTCATATCCATCTTCAGCTCGTTGAGCTGGGAGCACTCGTGGGGGTCGGTGATCCTGTGTCCCGCGTTGGGGCAGTCCGCGACCAGCCTGGCGGCCTCGGACAGGGGAGTCTCAGGTCCCTAAACACCCAGGCCGGGCCTGGCGGCTCTGGTCCTTGCTTCCTTGGTGGCCCTGAGCTCGGCCATGGTGGCACGGATCTCGTAGGGGGTCTTGGATTTGGCAGGCTTTCCCTCGATGGTGGTCATGACACCGTTCACGAGGGTGTCGACCTGTCCCTCCTGGGCGTAGGTCTGCATGATCTTCATGAAGTAGTCCTCGCTCAGGGGGCTTCCGGTGGGTCCTCCCTGGATGATCGGCTTGACAGGGCTGTTTCCGCGCCTGGGGTAGAACCTGGCGATGTCCCTTCCCTCTCCGAGGATGAGCTTCTTGGGGGTCTTCTTGATTCCCTCCCAGACTTCCTCCTCGGTGACGTGCATGACGCGGCCGAGGTCCTGGCAGTAGTAGCCGGTGGTGACCAGCATCTCGAGTCCTGCCTGGAACAGGTTGTTGATGAGCTCCTTGTCCTCGGGGATGATGGAGTCGTTCTCGATCTTGATGTTGTACTTCTCCTTCAGGGCGGTCAGGTTCTCGGGGATGACTTTGTAGTCCCAGTCCTCGACCTTGACCTTCTTTCCCTTGACGAATCTCTCGTAGACGTCGGTGATGGTGAGGGGCCTAGTAGCTGCCATTCAAATCACTCCGCGCAGAGCTTTCCGACGAGGTCGATGATCTCGTTGGCGGTCTCAGAGTATCCATCGGCGCCGATCTCGTCGCACCAGGCCTTGCTGCAGGGTGCACCTCCGAAGATGCACTTGTAGGGGGCCTCGACTTCCTTGACTGCCTCGACGAGCTCCCTCTGGGCCTCGAGAGTGGTGGTCATGAGAGCGGATCCTCCGAGGACCTGGGCCTCGTTCTCGTCGGCGGCGTCCAGGAAGTCCTGGGCGGTGACATCGCAGCCGAGGTCGATGACATTGTATCCGGCTCCACGGAGCATAGCGCAGCAGACGTTCTTTCCGATCTCGTGGATGTCTCCCTCGACGGTGGCCATGACGACGGTTCCGCGCAGGGCGCCGTCTCCGGCGGTCATGAGGGGCTCGAGCATCTTCAGGGCGACTTCCATGGTCTTGGAAGCGGCGACGACCTGGGGCAGGAAGATCTCGGCCTGGTCGAACCTGACTCCGATAGTCTCCATTCCCTTTCCGAGGCCATCTCCGATGATGGTTCCGACGGGGATCTTTGCATCCATAGCTGCCTGGCATGCGGACTGGACGAGTTTGACGTCCCAGGTCTCGATTGCCTTCTTCAGATCTGCGAGAATCTGTTCGTTGCTCATTTCAATTCCTCCATCCCTTACGGGACTGAATAAAATATTGACGCATGTAGTATTTAATACTATTCTTATTTTCAAAATGTTTTGAATTATAGTATATAAACTTTTAATATTGACAACTCAATTTTTTTATTAGTATATAAATACATATTTATCCGCCAACTTGATATCCTCGAATAATAAGTATTCTTTATATATAATGAGAAAAAAATCATTGCATTTGAAAATGTTTGATGAAAATGGGGGCAGAGCCCCCGGTTTTTGGATCGGCTATTGGACTCGGTCGTCTCAGGGATGCAGTTCTCCTGGAGATCGTCCGCGGCGTTCTTCGACTGTACGAAGAACCACACGGGCACGAAGAGCGCAAGTATGACCAGGCCGAGGACGATGGCGATGACGCCGCCGGACAGGTAGTAGCTCCAGTACATCAGGCAGGGAAGCCAGACACAGAACTGGATGCAGACCATGACGGCGATGACCCTGTGCCATCCCCTGGGCGCCTTGAAGGGCCTCTCGAGGTTCTTGAAGCGGTCGCTGGTGTGGGTGACCACATATGCTGCGAGTGCGATTCCGTTGGCGATGCAGTAACCGAGGGCGGAAGCCGTGAGCAGGGTCATGGTGGTCGTCTCTGCCGCGAGGATCTCACCGCTGAACTTGATGATGAAGACCAGGGCCAGGTTGAAGAAGACCACGAACATCATCGCGTTGGTCGGCATGTCGTTCTTGTTGACCTTGCTGAACCACTTGGGCAGATTCCTCTCGCCGGCCATGGAATGGAGCGTCCTGGCGGATCCGAGGAACCCGGTCTGGATGATCAGGATCATGGCGACTATCAGGAAGAACAGCGCGATGTAAGAACCGATCTCCCCGAACGCGAACTCGGCGATGGGGGCGAGGGTGGCGGTTCCGGCGGCGGTGATGCCCTCCTGTCCGAGGGAACCGTAGACCGTGGTGGACACGAAGAAGTACATGACAAGGCAGATGATTCCGCAGACGAACAGCGCCTTGGGAACGTCCTTGGCAGGATTCTTATACTCGGGGCCGTAGATTGCAGCGGTCTCCCAGGCGCAGGCGCTCCACTGGGCGAGGCCGAAGCATCCGAGGACCAGCACGATATCCTGGACGCTCCAGGACCATTCTGCACGGTAGAAGTTGTCGGTGATGACGGAGAAGTCGAACATCCCGGTGGCGAGGGCGCCGACGAGGATGATGACGATGGGGACTATGGAAGCGATGGCGAGGATCATTCCGACCTTCGCACCGCCCTCGAGACCGCGGGAGCCGAGGACGAACATCAGACTGACGATGGCGATTCCGACGGCCATGTAGAGGCCGACTACCCCCCATCCGGAGATATCGAGGGAGAACATCTGCATGAGGTAATCGCCGATCATCATCGTGAAGATCGCGACCACAGGGCACCAGGCGAACCAGTAGCACCATGCGCTGAATGCTCCGATGAGCTTCCCCTTGTCTATTCCATCCTTGTTTCCCTTCGTGAATACTGCCTGCGCGCATCCGGGGAGGCCGGTCGCCTTGGGGAAAGCGGTGACCATCTCGCCGTACGCGAGGTTCTGCACGAAGCCCTGCAGCACCGATACCGTCCATACGAGCACGCACATCCCCCAGATGATGGAGGAGACGTCGCACAGGGACGGCAGGATCAGGAGCGGGACACCGAGGGCAATGAAGAGTCCCTCCTTCCAGCTCACAGAGCGGGCCAGTTCGTTTGCGTTCTCTGTCATTTGTAATCTCTCCGCAGATGCATCCATCCAATCGATATGGATCCTGCATCGAACGATTAAAAATCTGCGCTTATAATATTTAAAACTATCATAATATATGAGTATATTTAAATATAATAATAATGAGGACGTGTCATCATACACAATTAGTTTATATACTACTTTTCAAAAAACCAATTCATCCATCTAAGTCGTCAACGTACTATATTTAAATTTATTGCCTGTTGACTGATACTAACAGAATCCAATGTACAAAATATGGCATTTTACCAATTTCTATAACGACATTATGATGTAATTTCATCACAAAGGTTGAGTCATCTGCATTCTCACGTACTGCGCAATGAAAAAGAAGACAGGACAACGAAACATTGGCACCGATCAAAAGATCGGCAACCGAGAGGTTCCCCTTTCTAGGGAACTCCGCATTTTGATATTATAATAGAATAAGGGTAGGGGGCCGAAGCCCCCAGGTTTCAACTCGTTTATCTCTTGGTCTGCTGGCGGAACAGCTCGCAGCTGTTGATCTTGATGCCGAGCAGCTCCTCGATGTTCAGCTTGGCGGCGATTCCGCGGGGTGCGTTGGGCACAGCGGTGACGACTCCGAGCTTCATCTCTTCACGGAGCTCCCTCATGACGACCTCATCGGCCATGTCGATGGTGTTGACTCCGAGCTTCTTGGCGACGAACTCCTTGGCGTCCTTCAGCTTCATGTGCTTGGCGTACTCCATCCTCGCGACGAGGTCTCCGGAGGTCCTGATTCCACCCATTCCGGATGCGACCATGTGAGCGACAGTCATTCCTGCGGTGTCGCCCACGCCGACCTAAACACCGTCGACTTTGGCGATCTCGACCATGGCCTTGTTGCACCTGGTGACCGCGTCCATGGGGACGACCTCGGCCATCGGGATACCGCCGACTCCCATTCCCATGTCCACGTGGACGGGGATGGGGCAGTCGATGCAGCACTGCTTGACGAAGGTGACGGCCCTGGCGAGGTTCCAGGCCAGGCTCTTGCTGGTGTTGGTGTTGACGACAGCACCGAACACATCGGCACCGGCCTTGGCGGCCAGCTTGCACTGCTGGTGGGGGTACAGACCGGCGACGACCTGTCCGTCGTACTCGATCATTCCGTGGATTCCCATGACGGACTCTCCGGCCATTCCGAGGTTGATGTATGCGTTGGGGCATGCCTTCCTCAGGGCCTCGACTCCCTTCAGGACACCGACGAAGTCAGCGTCACCGGCGGAGGCGGTGGTGTCGAAGTTGAATCCATCGGCACCAGCCTGCATGATCTTGGTTCCGACGAACTCGATGTCCCTCGCCATGTGCTCGGAAGCAGCCTCGGAGGAAGCCATGGACTCGTCGATCTTGAACTCCCTCATCAGGTCTGCGGGGTTGCCGTAGGGGCCGTCGGGGGCGTAGTAGAGACCCATGTTGGGCATGGCGCCGTAGAAGTAGGGCGCGATGATCTCGGACTGGATCTCCTCCATGGTCTGCATCTCCATGGAGATGACAGGCTTGACGGGCTTGATGGAGTAGTCGGAGTGAGCGAGCTCGAAGGTATCGGCTCCGAGGGCCCTCTCGTGCAGCAGGGCGGCCTCGAGCCTGCCCATGTCGACTCCGTTTCCGGAGTTTCCGTTGTCGCCGGTAAAGTCCAGCTGGCCGATATCGTAGGTCAGGACGACCTCGTGGCCGGGCTGTACACCGACGAGCCTGCCGTCGGCGGAGATGATGTCGTACAGAGTCTCGAGCTCCTCGGTGGACAGAGCCGGGATGTCTGCCATGTCGGCGGCGTCCGCGGTTCCGGCCTGCATGTCTGCCCAGGCCTCCTCTTTGGTCATCTCGACCCTCTTTCCGTCTCCCAACCTTGTGTAGAATGACATTGCTTTCACCTATTGTATTAGAGTTTCACAGAGCGAGCTCTTTTGCCTTCCTGGTGGTCTCGCTGGCGGACTCGCCGTACAGATCGGCTCCGATCTTGTCAGCGTAGGCCTGAGTGACGGGGGCGCCTCCGACCATCACAGTGACCTTGTCCCTGAGTCCCTGCTCCTTGAGCATCTCGATGATGTCCTTCTGGACGGTCATCGTGGTGGTCATCAGAGCGGACATTCCGCAGAAGGTGCAGCCGCCCTTGACCTCGTTGATGAAGGAATCCTTGGGTACATCCCTTCCAAGGTCGTGGACTTCGAATCCAGCGCACTGGAGCATGGTGGAGCAGATGGACTTTCCGATGTCGTGAACGTCTCCCTCGACGGTTCCCATAACGACGGAGGCCTTGATCTGGCTGTCGGTGTCGGCGGCGGAGAGCTCGGGTCCGAGGATCTCCATAGCGACCTTCATTCCGTTGGCGGCGCTCAGGACGTGGGGCAGGAAGAGTTTTCCCCTCTCGAAGAGAACACCGACCTCGGACATGGAGTCACCGAGTGCGTTGATGATGTCGCCCGCGGGCATGCCGGCCGCATGGGCGTTCTCGACTGCTTTCTTGATGTCAGGAACTTTGCACGAAACCAGGGCGTCGTGCAGGGCTTTCTGCTCGTTTTCGAATGCCATTTTTCATACCTCTTTAATTAGGTAGGAAGCCCTACCTTTTTTACGAGTTAGACCTCGTATGAATGTTGACATGTCAATTCATTATTTAAGACTATGGAAATGGCTCCCGTTAGCCTTAAATATAGAACGACACATTGTCAGCTCAACGTTAGGAAAAAAACGTGCTCCCTATATAAAGGAGACTGCATGTAAGGTGCACGTTGCATCCATCCAACGTGGGATGTATCTCGTCCCCCCGGGGTCGAGCTACACAAGGAGGAAACAAAATGGAAATGAAAGGCAGATTCACCGGCAGATCCAAGCAGAGCGGCATCACCATCACGATGTTCTCTGAGGACGACGTCCGCGAGATCGATTACGCGACCAGGGACATCCTGTCCCACTACGGTGTCCAGGTTTCCGACGACGAGGCTATCGGCGTCTTCGAGAAACACGGATGCGAGGTCAACTACGAGACCAAGATGGTCAAGATCCCCGAGTTCCTGCTCAACCAGGCGCTCGCCTCCGCTCCTTCCAGGTTCTACATCTACGGAAGGGACGAGAGCAGGACCCTCGAGCAGACCCACAAGGGCCGTGTCCACTACACCAACTTCGGAACCGGTATCCAGGTTTGCGACTACCTCGGCAACAACAAATTCGAGACCAGGGACTCCACCGACGCCGACCTCGCCAAGACCGCGAAGATCGTCGACTACCTCCCCAACATCGACTACTACTCCCTCGCAGTTTCCGCCAGGGACTGGGCCGGTAAGGGAGCCGAGGATGTCCACGAGATGCTCACCTCCCTCATGAACACCTCCAAGCACTTCCACCACATCGACCCCGTCGGAGACCGTGTCGACTACTACTGGGAGATGCTCAAAGCCTACTACGGCGGAGACGAGAAGATGGCCCGCGAGAGACCCATCATGTCCATGCTCGTGTGCCCCACCAGCCCCCTCGAGCTCTCCTACAACGCCTGCCAGGTCATCATGAAGGGTGCCCGCTACGGAATCCCTGTCAACGTCCTGTCCATGGCCATGTCCGGAGCCTCCTCCTCGATCCACCTGGCTGGAACCCTCGTCACGCACAACGCCGAGATCCTGTCCGGTATCGTCCTGGCTCAGATCACCAAGCCCGGTGCGGACGTCTTCTACGGCTCCTCGACCACCACCTTCGACCTCAGGTACGGAACCGCCCCCGTCGGCGCTCCCGAACTCGCTCTGATCAGCGCGGCCGTCGCAAAGCTCGGACAGTACTACGGACTGCCCGTCTTCGTGGCCGGTATGTAGACCGACGCCAAGGTGCCTGACTCCCAGGCTGCCCACGAGAAGACCATCACCTCCCTGCTCCCCGCTCTCTCCGGAGCCAACTCCATCTACGGATCCGGTATGCTGGAGCTCGGACAGACCTGGTCCCACGAGCAGGTCGTCATCGACAACGACATCATCGCCATGAACTTCAAGGCGCTCGAGGGAGTCCCCGTCACCGAGGAGACCCTGGCTGTCGACGTCATCAAGGAGATCGGAGTCGGTAACGACTTCCTCGGACACATGTCCACCATGGAGTACTTCGAGAAGGCGTCCAACCCCGTCGTCTTCGACAGGACCATGCTCGGCGAGTGGAGGGCCAACGGATCCAAGGACACCGTGACCAGGGCCCACGAGATCGTCGAGGACGTGTTCGCAAACTACCAGGTGCTGCCTATCCCCGAGGACAGGCTCGCCGCAATGAAGGCCGTCGTCGAGAAGGCAGACGCGGACTTCCTTAAGTCTCAGAAGGAGTGAAATCAATGGCAACAACAGAGGAATACAGCGCAAGAGCAAAAGCAGCAGTCATGGCCTACAAGGTCGAGGACGCTAAAAAAGTCGCGAACGAGGCAGTCGCAGACCCCAACAGCGACCTCCTGGCAGTCATCAACAACGGCTTCTCCGCGGGAATCACCGAGGTCGGAGCCCTGTTCGACGCCAAGAAGATCTTCCTGCCCCACATGATGGCCGCGGCCAACACCATGACCGCCGGTATGGACATCATCGTCCCCGAGATCGAGAAGCGCGGCGGATCCGTCGGCGAGGGTCTCGGCAACGTCGTCATCTGCTCCATCGAGGGAGACATCCACTCGATCGGAAAGGACATCGTCGCCATCATGCTGAAGGTCGCCGGATTCAACGTCTTCAACATCGGAAGGGACGTTCCCCTCAAGACCATCCTGCAGGCCTGCAAGGACCACAACGCCATCGCTGTCGGTACCTCCGCTCTCATGACCTCCACCATGGTCGGACAGAAGACCTTCGAGGAGATGATGAAGGAGGCCGGCCTGAAGGGCAAGTGCCTGACCAACGTCGGTGGAGCCCCCGTCACCCAGCAGTGGGCCGACGAGATCGGAGCGGACATCTACTCCGAGAACGCCAACGACGCAGCTGCCAAGTTCTCCGCTAAGTTCAAGAACTGATGCGGCAAACGGAAGGACCCCCGCCCGAGTTCCTCCAACCACTGAACCCGGGGGTCCTTCCCCTTAAACCCCTTAACTTTCTCCTCCCCTTACTTTTATAATATATGGCGGGATAGCCGTCCCATCCCCGGGAAAGATAACACCCGGCGAGAGGGATCAGCGATGATAAAGCCAATCCGCGCCAACTACGATGCAAAGGGCATCGAGAAGGACATCCAGGAGTTCTGGAGGTCCACAGACGCTTATAGGAAGACCAAGGAGTCCAGGAAGGACGGGAAGAAGTTCTACTTCGTCGACGGTCCGCCGTACACTACCGGCGCCATCCACCTGGGCACCGCCATGAACAAGACCGTCAAGGACATCCTCATCAGGTACTGGAGGATGAACGGCTACAACGTCCGCGACCAGCCCGGGTTCGACATGCACGGGCTGCCCATCGAAGTCAAGGTCGAGAAGAACGTCGGAGTCCACACCAAGAAGGACATCGAGGAGATGGGGATCGACAAGTTCGTCACCACCTGCAAGGAGTTCGCCCTGGGCCTCCACGCCGACATGACGGAGCAGTTCAAGCAGCTGGGCGTCTGGATGGATTGGGACAATCCCTATCAGACCATCAAGCTGGACTACATCGAGTCCGCATGGTGGACCCTGCAGCGCGCCTACGAGAAGGGCCTGCTCAAGGACGCCAGCAGGGTGGTCACCTGGTGCCCCAGGTGCGAGACCGCCCTCGCAGAGGCCGAGATCGAGTACTGGGACGAGACCGACCCCTCGATCATGGTCAGGATGCCGTTGAAGGACGGGTCCGCCAACCTGCTCATCTGGACCACCACGCCGTGGACCCTCGCCGCCAACGCCGCGGTCGCGGTCCACCCCGATTTCGATTACGCCAAGGTCAGGATGAAGGGCGCCTCCGGAGAGGAGACCCTCATCGTCCTGGAGTCCCAGGCGGAGTTCGTCATGCAGAAGGGCGGATACGACAGCTTCGAGGTCCTCGAGAGGTGCAAGGGCAAGCAGCTGGAGGGCCTAGAGTACGTCCCGGTCTTCGACCTGGCCGCGCAGCCCCGCAACGAGTGGACGTTCAAGGTCGTCACCGCCGACTACGTCGAGAACGACAACACCGGCCTGGTCCACACCGCGCCCGGCCACGGTCCCGACGACTACGAGACCGGCAAGAGGTACGGCATCGAGCCGTTCTGCCCCGTCGCCGAGAGCGGAAGGTACACCGACGAGTTCCCGCTCCTGGCGGGCAAGAAGGTAAAGACCGTCGCCGACGACGTCATCAAGTACCTCGACGAGAACGGGAGGCTGTACAACCAGGGCAAGATCAAGCACAGGTACGGACACTGCTGGAGGTGCAAGTCCCCGATCATCTACAGGAACACCAGGCAGTGGTTCGTCAGCGTCCCCGAGGTCAAGGACCAGATGCTGAGCGAGATCGACCGCGCCAAGTGGGTCCCCGACTGGGCCGGCGAATCCAGGGAGAAGAACTGGGTCGAGGGCGCCAGGGACTGGTGCATCTCAAGGCAGAGGTACTGGGGGATCCCCATGCCGGTCTGGGAGTGCCAGTGCGGCGCCAAGAGGGTCGTCGGCCAGTACGAGGAGCTCAAGGAGGGCACCGGCTACACCGACGGCATGGACACCCACCGCCCCTGGATCGACAACGTCACTTTCAAATGCCCCGAGTGCGGCAAGGAGATGCGCAGGGTCCCCGACGTCCTGGACGTCTGGTTCGACTCCGGTGTCGCGGCCTGGGCCTCCCTGGGCTACCCCCACAGGAAGGAGGAGTTCGACAAGTGGTGGCCCTGCGACTTCATCGTCGAGGCCCACGACCAGACCCGCGGATGGTTCTACTCCCAGCTGGGAGCGGGGGTCATCTCGTTCGACCGCGCCCCCTACGACGAGGTCATGATGCACGGATGGGTGCTGGACCCCAAGGGCCAGAAGATGTCCAAATCCTTGGGCAACGTCATCGAGCCCCTTGAGCTCATAGACCAGGTCGGCGCGGACTCGCTGCGCTACTACCTGATCAAGAGCAACGCCCCCTGGGAGGACACCGCCTTCCAGAAGGACGGCCCGAAGAACGCCAGGAAGGTGCTGAACACCTACTGGAACGTCGTGAACTTCGCATCCACCTACATGCTCATAGACGGCTACGACCCCGATGCGCACTCCATGGAGGAGATGAGGAAGTACCTGCGCGACGAGGACCGCTGGATGATCTCCAGGACCGAGAAGATCGTGAAGACCGCCACCGAGTACCTGGAGACCAGGGAGCTGCACAAGCTGGCCAGGGCGCTGGACGACTACATAATGGAGGACCTCTCCAGATGGTACGTCTGCCTGGTCAGGGACAGGTCCTGGTCCGAGGACAGCGACATGGCCGCCGACAAGAACGCCTCGTACTTCACCCTGCACTACGCCATCATGAGGACCGCCCTGGTGCTCGCACCGATCGCCCCGCACATCGCGGAGGAGGTCTACCAGCACATGGGAGGAAATCTGCCCACCGTACACATGGAGGACTGGCCCGTGGCGGACGAGTCCCTCATGGACGACGATGTGGAGCACAGCATGTCCCTCGTCAAGGGCATCGTGGACCTCATCGCAGCCGAGAGGGCCAAGATGGGATCCAAGCTCAGGTGGCCCCTCCTGCAGGTCTTCGTCCGCGGCAACGATGCTGACGTGAACAAGGCCGTCAAGAGGTTCGACTCCGTCCTGGCCGACCAGGGCAACATCAAGAAGGTCGTGTACCTCGGCAAGGAGGAGATCCCCGCGGTCGAGAAGGACATCGAGCCCGTCGCATTCGACGAGGGCACCGTGTTCATCGACTTCAACGTCACCCCGGAGATCGAGGCCGAGGGCTATGCCAGGGAGCTTATCAGGAGGATCCAGCAGATGCGCAAGGACATGAAGCTCAACGTTGAGCAGTACATCTCCTGCGACGTCGCCGCCGAGGAGAGGCTCATCGGCCTCTTCGGCGACTGGAAGGACCACATCGCCAACGAAGTCCGCGCCAAGCAGCTGAACTTCACCGCCGAGCCGAAGGGCGCGCAGGTCAAGACCTGGGACGTCACCGGCAAGGACATCACCATCGGCATCACGCCGATGGAGTGAAACACTCCAGGGGCTCCGGCCCCTTTCCCACTTCTCAGCTCCCGCGCACGCCGTGGAGCAGCTCATCGAGGATGTACCTGGCGCCCTGTATGCCGTAGATGGGCCTCGGGATCACGTCGTCCAGGCCCATCGAGGAGTATCCTATCGGGATGCCTATCCTGCACTGACCGGCGAGGCGCATGGTCTCCGCCGTGAAGCCCTCGCACAGGACCACGTCGCATCCGTCCACCGGCTCCCTTCCGAACGAATCGCCGTAGTCGGCCGCATCCAGGAAGACCTTCAGCGCAGCCACCTCATCCGGGTCCGCCCCGGGATCGACGGCTACGGCTGTCGGGGCCATAGAGAGATAGCAGTACAGCCACGATGCCAGCGGCCTCACCACGGATGCCGTTCCGGCCGCGGAGAACCTCAGGCCCTTGATCCTCATGGAGTTGTACCTCATGCCCATCAGCTTGTCGCGTATCCTGGACCGCTCGGCCCTGACCGCATCGAGGGCCTTCGACGGGTCGCGCCCGGTGGCATCTGCAATTGCACCGATCCACGACTCCAGGGCGTCCAATCCCACGGGTGCGCCGTCCGGGGAGCGCACAACCTTGGTCCCGTGGGAGGCGTAGAACTCCGGCAGACCGTCGCACGCCTCGGGGCATACCACTATCGCATACTCGGCTTCGATGGAATGCGCAAGGTCGTCGACGGATGCCCCCGCCCCTGGGATGCAGAGCACCTCCAGGCCCATGGATGCCACGTATGCCGAGAGCTCCTCCGCGGAGGCCGCCCAGTCCTTGTCCATGATCGTGATGCCCAGGATCACGGCGGTGCCCCTTCTGATCGGGCGCCCCTCGTCTGCGACGCTCCCCAGGATGGTCAGCAGCATGTGCGCGTAGCAGCGGGTATATGGCATGGAGACCAGCGACTCGTCCATGAACACCGCCCTTTCTATGCCCGAGTCGGCTATGGCCTTCTCGTGGTTGTCGCCTATCAGCGCTGCCCCGGGCGAGTTGATCACCACTGCCAGAGAGGGCTTCTTCCCGGAGATGTGCTCCAGGCCCTCCCTGACCTTGTAGGAGCCGCCGTTGACGTAATCGTACTCGTCCAGGTAGGTGGCCGGGACGCGGGGGTAGCCGCAGTAGAACCAGCTGAGATCCACGTCACCGGGATCGCTCATGCGCGGGAACACCGCGCTGGAATGCACCATATGGCGGATCCTGCATCCTCCCGGGCCGTGAAGGAAGGCGACCGCATCCGAGATGCTCTCTACCGCCATCACAGCCCCTGTGAACCCGTCTGGCAGCGTCCTCTTCATCACAGTTCCCTCCATCCCTCAGACATGGGCAGGCGCATGAGGTCCTCCAGGTACTCGGCGTACCTCAGCACCGGCGCCACGCCCATGCCGACCTTGCCTATCCTGGCATGCCTCCACGAGGCTTCGTCCCCGCGCGGATAGTCGGTAATGACTATGTCCGGGCGGATCGATGCGAGGTCGTCGTTGAACCCCTCGTCGTCGTACTCCGCCGTGATCCTGTCCGGATAGCGGGTCACGGGGGCGGCCCCCCTCTTCCTGGAGCTCCTCCCGAACGCTATCCTGGGCACTTCGGCCTCGAGGTCGTCCAGGAGGTCGATGAGCCAATCTATGTTCATGTTGAGCCTGGTGAAGATCATGACCCTCTTCCCTGCGAACCTCGCCCTGTGGGATTCCACGAACCCGCGGTAGGACCCTTCGGCCCTGGAGATCTCCTCCTCGGCGGCCTCCGGGCGCCCGGTGAGCCTCCCGACCGCGCGTAGCCACTCGGCATACTCCCTGATCCCGGTGGGCAGGGGCGGCAGCTCCGGCGACCTCCCGGTAGCCCCGCGCAGCACGTCCACCATCTCCCTGGTGGCCATGGTGTCGTTGATCGCCATGTCGAACTCGGCCTCGTTGAACCGTCTGATGAGGTCCGACGGCCCCTCGTCCACGAACCTCGCGTGCTCGTGGAGGCCGAACAGCGCGAGGACCCTGCGGAGGTCGTCCCTCTGGGCCGGCGTGTGCAGGTCGAAGAAGGAGGACCCTATCAGGTTCACCCCGCCCTTCCCGCGTGGGATGCTCATATCCACCATCCCGGCGATGCAGGCGGCGGCCATTATGAAGCCATCGGTGTAATCCCCGGCGATGTCCCCGTCAGCCGGAACATAATGGAATCTGACGTCCGGGTACTCCACGGACATCCTCTCAATCACAGCGGGGCAGTCGTCCCCTATGATGCCGGGCATACAGGTGGTGATGACGGCGATGTCCCCGTACCCCTCGGCGGCTGTCTCCCTTATGCACCTCTCCAGGTCGGCGGTCCCCCCGAATATAGAGGCGGCGTCGTCCATCCCGGAGCACCTGAGGTTCCTGGCTGGAGCGGTCCCGTAGAGGCCCTCCTCGTACATCTCCAGGACCGCTTTGCTCCTGGAAGAGTCCATGAGGTAGGCGCAGCTCCTGGGGCCGTGCAGTACCACGCCCACGTCGTTCAGTCTCAGGAACGATGCGGCTGCGCCGTACGCGGCGCATGACTGCATGAGGTGCGTCTCCTTGATGGAGGTCCTCCTCCCGCAGCCGCCGCAGGCCATCGGGACGTCTCCGGCGCCGCAGCCCTAGCGTATGGGCCTGCCCGCCGCCAGATCGGTCATCTGGTCGTCGTCCAGGGGCTTCGGGTCCACCGCCGGGACCCTGCCGGAGGCCACTGCCTCCAGCCTGTCAGCTATGGAGTCTATCGCCTTGGAGATGTGGCTGTCGGGGTACAGCTCCCTGACCGTGCGTCCCCTGGACTCGGCATCGGCGAAGAGCCCGTCCCTCGGGATAACCGCGATGACCTCCGTGCCGGCGGCCTCCGCGAACCTGCGGACGCTCTCCTCCTCACCTTCGACGCCGCGGGAGTTCAGCACGATGCCGATGAGCCTGGGCCTGCCGGTATCGAAGTTCCTCAGGCCCTTCATGATGTTGTTCGCGGCGTACATCGACATGAACTCGCCGGACGTCACGAGGATTATGCCGTCTGCGTACTCGCCCCTGAGCGGGACGGCGAAACCGCCGCATACCACGTCCCCCAGGACATCGTAGATGCGGTAATCGGTCTCGATGGCGTCCGCTCCCAGCTTCCTGAGGGTGTCGAACGTCGTGAGGATCCCGCGGCCGGCGCATCCTATGCCCGGCTCGGGCCCCCCGGCCTCGGCGCAGAGGACCCCTGCGGAGCCCTCCTCTATGACGTCGCGCAGGTCGCGCTGGCCGGCCGGGACCTCCCTCACGTAATCCAGGACGGTCCTCTGCGGCCTGCCGCCCAGCAGGAGCCTGGTGGAATCGTGCTTCGGATCGCATCCGATCTGCATCACCCTGCGGCCCCTGAGGGCCAGTGAGACGGAGATGTTCGCGGACATCGTGGACTTCCCGATGCCGCCCTTCCCGTAGACCGCTAGCTGGTACATGTTGATCTCCCGACATCTAATCTCGCGTTATTCTGATAAAACCTTGGATGAATCATCCTACTTTGCCCCGGCCTTCGGATTCGGCACGGGGTCGAGTTTATTACGCGCGAGGCACATACGCTCCGCATGAAGTTGGGAACCGCCGCACGCATCGTCAAGCTCGCTGTGACGATTGCGGTGTTCGTTATAGTCACGGTGCCGGTCATTTTGGCCGTCATCCCCATGGTCACCTCCGGCAACTCCCCCATATCGCTGGGGATGGATGCGGAGTACGACCTGGATTACATGGACGAGAGCGTCCTGAAGGAGAACCTGGACAAGTTCAAGGACAAGGACGACCTCTACGCCTCGTTCGAGGGCATGCACATGGCAATGTCCGAGTACAGCACCGCCGAGATCGCCCATGAGGCGATGGAGAGCGGGGCCGAATTCTTGATCGTCACACATGGCGATGGCTCGCCGGCCCAAGTGGAGAGCATAGCCTACGGAACCACCCTGATGACCGGCGTCGCCACTGGAGTCAAAACAGAGGGACTGCTTTCATCGATCTCCAGCATCGACTTCGAGTACTCCACCGTCAGCAAGGACGGGAAGGTGACCGTGCCCTGGAATACGGAAAGGGAGATGGACAACGGCAACCTGACCATCGCGGTCACCGTCCCCTACGTCGTCCTCATGGCCTCCATGGCCTGCGACTCGGAGGTCCGCGTGGATGTCAAGATCTCCTACGCCGGCCTCATGTCGGCGGATGTCAACCTGAACGCCGCGTTCGACTACGATGCCGCGGGAATGTACGAGCACGAGGAAGGGATCCATACGATCACCCTGGAGAACCTGGACGGCATCAGCGTGCCTGTCACCCTCGGGGGCTCGGTCGGCATGTGCGACATGGACTACGTGGACGGCGACAAGATCGTCATCCAATCCGACGAGGGCAAGGTGTCCGAAGTCCTGAGGGAGACGTTCGAAATGGACGGATTCCTCACCCTTTCCATGGGGGACGAGGTCTACAGGATGCCTGGGAACATGTCCGAAGCGTTCATAACCGCCATAGAGTACATCGAGGTGAACTTCCATGGCGAGTGAGGAGAAGAGGGCCGCCAAGGAGGCGAAGAAGGAGGCCAAGGCGGAGCGCAAGGCCAACAACCGCAGGCTGAAAGAGGAGGAGGACCATAGGAACAAGCCCGGGAAGGGAGCGATATCTCTGGTCATCGCCGCCCTGATCTACATCGCCTTCCCTCTGATCGTCATCAACGTCCTGGTTCCCATGTCCTTCATACAGGACCACCTAGAGACGGACGCCCTAGTCGACCTGATGTGGAAGTGGCTCTACGTGGGCATACCCCTGGTGATCCTGGCGTTCCCCAAGGGATACTACGCCAAGGGCTCCAACGGCAGGCTCCTGGCCTGGGTGGCGTTCACCGGAGTCTCCATCTTCTGGCTGTTCTACATCCTGAACTTCGGGGACCTCACGGGGCTCCTGGGAATCAAGAACGGGGACACCACCCTCAAGGTGGACATAATCGTGACCGGCGCCCTGTACCTGACGGTGGCGTTCAAGCTGCTCAAGCTGCTGATAGTCGCATGCGACCACCACGACCACAGGGAGGGCTACCTCCGCGACAACGGCCTCTCCGAGGAGGACGACAAGCTGGGAATCGTAGGCGGAAGGTACAGCTGAGGTGACGTGAAATGGGAATAAGCATCGGAATATGCGAGAAGGAGGCCAAGAGCGCCCCCTGCAGGGAACTGAAACTGAATGTCGTGAAAGTGCACCTCGTGGACGAGACCGGCCTGGAGGACCTGGTCATCAGCGACGAGATCGTCGCCCTGGACGACGCCAAGAAGGCCGTCGACGACTGGGACGCGTTCCTGAAGAGGAACAGGATCAACGAGGAGACCGATGCCGTGTACATGGACAAGGTGAAGAAGGACTCCGACACAGATGTCCTGAAGCCCCTAGCCAAGAGGGTCAGCACCGGCTGGGTGGAGCTCGAGGGCCTGTCCGAGGCCGACAGGAAGCGGGCCATGGACAAGGCCGACCCCGAGAACATCGTGACCGGATGGGACATGGTGTCCTTCGACGACATGAACGAGATGTGCGCCAACTGCCCCCTGTCCTGGGACAAGGGCCGCGGGTGCATCGGGACCTTCGGCCCCAGCAACAGCGCCCTCCCCGAGATCGCCTCCAGGCACGGATGCCCCATCGTGGCATCGGTCCCCGAGGCCGCCGAGAGCGGGAAGGTATTCCCCGCGTCTGACGCCGAGGCCCTGCTGGCCGAGGTCGAGAAGCTCAAGACCGCCCTCCCCGAGGAGGGGAAGATGGCCGTGCACCGCTACTCCGGCCCCGTCGAGAGGCTGGAGGCCGTGGCGAAGATCTGCTCCGCAGAGGGCTGCGGGTTCTTCTTCTTCCGAAACCTATTCGATAATAGCCGTTCAGGCGCATGAGGGCGCTGGACATGCCCTCCACGAGGGCCTTTATGCCCCTCATGCCCTGGACGTCATCCGCGTACTGGGGCGAGTTGAGCGCCCTGACTATCGGCACCGGGTTGGCGCCGCACACGAGCATGCCGTTCCTCAGGAGGAACCTGCTCATCTGGTTGTACACCATGTCCCCGCCCTCTCTGGCACATACGGCGAAGCACCCTCCGACCTTGCCCCTGAGGCCCAGGTCGCCCTTCTCGAAGACCAGGGCCGCCCTCTCCATGAAGGCCTGCATTACGCTGGGGCACGCCCCGGCGTAGGTGGGGGCCGCCAGGAGGATCGCGTCCGCCGCCCTCATCCTGTCCAGGATGTCGTTCAGCCCGTCGTCCTCGTCCATGCACCTTCCGTCCCCGCGGATCTCGCAGGTGAGGCAGACGTTGCAGTTCGTGAACTCGTACTCGTAGAGGTGGATGATCTCCATCTCGATGCCTTCGATCTCGAACATGTCCTGCATCTCCAGCAGGATGTTCGACGTGTTCCCGATGGGGCGCGGGCTGCCGTTGAGGGCCAGGACCTTCATGCCACCGTCCAGTACGTCCTACCTATATAACTGTGGGCGCACGCGCTCGTGATACCTTTTTATCGGGGTTCGGCCTTAATCCGAATATCGGGCTGATTACCAATGAGCGAGATGTTGAAGATAGTGGACCTCCATGCCAGAGCCGGCGAGAGGGAGATCCTCAAAGGCGTCAACCTTACAGTGAACGAAGGGGAGACGTGCGTCCTGTTCGGCCCCAACGGGTCCGGGAAATCCACACTCATGGCCACCATCATGGGCTACAGCACCATCGAGGTGACCTCCGGTCAGATCCTGTACAAGGGTGTGGACATAACCAGCATGACCGTGGACGAGAGGGCCAAGATGGGCATCGGCATGATGATGCAGAGGCCCCCGAACATCTTCGGCGTCAAGCTCGGCGACCTGATAAGGGCCACCTCAGAGAACGGGGACGAGATCCTGAAAGACGCCGGATCGTTCAAGATGGACTCGTTCCTCGACAGGGAGGTCAACGTCGGCTTCTCCGGCGGGGAGATCAAGAGGTCCGAGCTCCTACAGCTCACGGCCCAGAAACCCGAACTCATTCTCCTGGACGAGCCCGAGTCCGGAGTGGACCTGGAGATCATCGACCTCATAGGCAACAAGACGAGGGACCTACTCAACTACGGCAAGAACGAGGTCGGGAGGCACGTGTCCTCCCTCGTGATCACGCACACCGGCCAGATCCTCAACTACATCGAGGCCGACACCGCCTACATCATAAGGAGCGGGAGGATCGTCAGCCAGGGCAAGCCCATGGAGTTCCTGAAGGACATCAGGGAGAACGGATACGGGGAGGAGTGATCGGATGGCCGACGAGAAGACAATCAGGGAAGCACTCGGCAAGAAGGGCGCATACGGCGCCGACCTGGACCTGGACCGCTACGAGGAGGGGACCAGGGAGCCCGAGCAGGTCGACGACATCGAGTCCTCCGACTACAAGAAGTACATGGAGCACGTGGGAGTCGTGGCGGACGAGATGAACCGCACCGGCACCCTGATGTTCATAGACAACGGCATGAGCCACTGCAGCACCAAGAGGCAGGAGGGGCTGGAGATGATGTCCCTCAGCAAGGCGCTGGAGAAGCACGACGGCCTGAAGGACTACATGTGGAAGGCCATGGACCCCACCAAGGACAAGTACACCGCGAAATCCTACCTGGAGAACTCCGACGGGTACTTCATCAGGGTCAAGTCAGGCTACCACATCAAGAACCCTGTCCAGACCTGCATGCTGCTCAACAAGGACAAGAGCATCCAGAACGTGCACAACATCATCATCGTCGAGGACGGTGCCACCCTGGAGATGATCACCGGGTGCTCCACCGCCCACCACGCCAACGACTCGCTGCACATCGGCGTGTCAGAGATCTTCGTGGGGGACAACGCCAACCTGACGTTCTCCATGATCCACAGCTGGGGGAAGCAGACCGGCGTCAGGCCCAGGACCAACTGCGTCGTCGGGAAGAATTCCAACTACGTCAACAACTACGTCATCATGAACCCCGTGGGGAGCCTCCAGAGCTTCCCCGTGGCCACCCTCGGCGAGAACTCCTCCGCCACCTACAACACCGTCTGCGTGGCGTTCGAGGGATCCGACATCGACACCGGCGGGATGGTCAACCTCAACGGCAAGGGGAGCAAGGCCGAGATCATGAGCCGCAGCATCTCCATGGGCGGCAGGATGTGCGCCCGCGGCAGGCTCGTGGGCAACGTCCCCGGCGTCAAGGCCCACCTGGAATGCAGGAGCATCATCCTGAAGGACGGAGGCTCCACCCTCGCGGTCCCCGAGCTGGAGGCGCACGTCGCGGATGTCGAGATGACGCACGAGGCCGCCGTCGGGAAGATCGCCAGGGACCAGATCGAGTACCTCATGTCCAGGGGACTCGACGAGGACCAGGCCGTCAGCATGATCGTCAGGGGATTCCTCTCCGGGAGCATCTCCGGACTGCCGCAGGAGCTCCAGGAGGAGCTCGACAAGGCCATCGCCCAGGCCAACCTCGGCGACTGAAACCTTTCACGGGGGCCCCGGCCCCCATCCTTCTCGCAATCTGAATTCAGCACCCGTCTCGATCAGGTGCAGCGTGTTCCCGTCATCGTCCCTGATGGCCGTCGCGGTCCCGAGAGGCGTCCTCACAGGGGGCTCTGCGAAGACCACGCCCTCGTCTATAAGCCTGCGACGGGTATCGTACGGGTTGCCGACTCCGAGATAGATGCCTGTATCGATTCCGACCGCATCGGACCTCTCGAGGACGATGTTGCAGGTTCCCCTGCGCAGGAAAACGCGCTCCCCGTTGGAGCCCAGGAGCTCCATGCCAAGGACATCCGTGTAGAACGCGGCGGACCTGGAGGGGTCTCTGGCCGGCACCGTGCATGCGAAAACTGTCTCGGGCAGCCCCTCGTCGGTGTACTCGAAGAGGCCCCCGTGCGGATCTCCCAAGGGCATGGATGATAATCGGCGAGCATGTAGATAACTCTGCACGATTGACGCCGGCCTGGCCTGGATGCCTTGAAGCCAGCTGTTCGATAACGTTATATAGAACCCCACTATACTCACGATTACTGCCCTGGTAGTGTAGCGGCCTATCATGAAGCCCTGTCGAGGCTTCGACTCGGATTCAAATTCCGGCCAGGGCGCTCATCCCTATTTTTTGAGATTCCTCAAGGGCCATCCTTCACGCATCGGTACCTGTTCAGCGATCCGTGCAGCATGACGGTGTGCTTGCCGGTCTTCTCGTCGAGCAAGAGCTCTGCATCCACGTTGAAGACGGTCCTCATGTTCTCAACTGTCAGGACCTCCTCGGGCCTGCCTATGGCATGCACCTTGTGATCGTGGAGCATGACGATGCGGTCGCAGTACCTCGCGACCATCGGGAGGTCGTGGGAGACGATCACTACGGTCATCCCCATCTCCTTCGAGAGCCCGCTGACGAGATCCAGGGCATCGAACTGCATGCTGATGTCGAGGTGCAGCGTGGGCTCGTCCATGAGCAGAGTCTCCGGAGTCTGGGCGATGGCCCTCGCGATGATGACCCTCTGCCTCTCACCTCCGCTCATGGTACTGATGTGCCTATCGGCGTACCTCTCCAGGCCAGTGCGGCGGATGGCCTCGTCGACGATCCTCTCGTCCTCCGAGGACTGGCCGCCCATCATGCTCTGGAACGGCATCCTGCCCATGGCCACGATGTCGCGCACGGTGAACGCAAAGTGGATCTCGTTGGTCTGGGGGACCACGGCCACCTTCTTGGCGATGTCCTTCTTGGCCATCTCCTCCAGGTCGACCCCGTCCAGCAGGATGCATCCTCCCTGCGGGGAGAGGTTCTTGTTAAGGTTCTTCAGGAGGGTCGTCTTGCCGCACCCGTTGGGCCCAAGGATGCCGATGACCTCACCCTCCACGATCGGGAGGTCGATGCCGTCCAGGACGAGGTACTTCCCATAGGTGTACTGGATGCCCTTGACCTCGAGAGTCAATTCCAGCCCACCTCCCTCTTCCTGCGGATGAGCAGGTAGATGAAGACGGGCGCACCGATCAGCGATGTGGCCACCCCTATCGGCAGCGTCCCGTACTGCGGGGCGATCACATGCGAGATGTAATCGCATATCAGGATGAAGCAGGCGCCTGCGATCATCCCTAAGGGCATTATGTGCCTGTTGTCGGGCCCCAGCAGTATGCGGAGGATGTGGGGAATGACCAGGCCGATGAACCCGATCACTCCGACGAATGACACCGCGGCCGCGACGACCACGGTGGACATGATGATGACGAACAGCCTGGTGCGCCTGACGTCGACGCCCAGGTCCATGGCGTGGGCGTCCCCTATCATCATGGCGTTGAGGGGCTTCGCCTGGGTTATCAGGAGGAAGGAGCTCACGAGGATGACAGGGGCCATGAAGGCAATCTCGTCCCATCCCGCGTTCCCGAGGCTGCCCATCGTCCAAAAGACGATGCCCTCGAGCTTGTCCCCCGCTATGAACGTCAGGAAGGACACCAGGGCGGACATCAGGGCCGAAACCGCGACTCCGGCCAGGATCAGCGTCTCGGTCCTGACCGATCCCCCGACGCGGGCCATGCTGTATACCAGCACCATGGTCAGGAAACAGGTGACGAAGGCCAGCACAGGGGATACGATCAGCGCTGGGATGAACGGGATCGTGAAGAGCATGCCCGCCGCGGCACCGAGCGAGGCGCCGGACGACAGACCGAGAATGTAGGGGGATGCCAGGGGGTTCCTGAACACCGCCTGCATGGCGGCTCCGGTCACAGCCAATCCAGCGCCGACGAAGATCCCTGCGACCACCCTGGGCGCATTGGTGTCCCTGACGATGATCTCGGATGCCCAGGTGCCGTGCCCCATGAGCGCATCCCATACCTCGGAGAAGGAATACGACCTCCCAGCGGAAATCCAGGAGAGGTCGTTGAACACGCAGTAGAACGCCAAGGCTATCAGTATGACTGTGGCGATTAGGATCTTCGACCGCATGCTCAGATGCATAGATACCCCCAGTCCTTGTGATAGATAAAGAGTGGTGCCGGAACGGGCCCGGCACCTTGCTCAGCGCTTGAGGAAGACGACCGCCACGATGGCGATCGCAGCAACGGCGATGATTCCAGCCGCGGCATAGAGCAGGAGATTGTCGGACTTCCCGTCATCCTCCTCGGGGACGTCCCCCTCGAAGAGGTCGGGATACATGGCGCATGCCATATGCCAGACGCCATCTACGCTCTCTATGCAGTAGTTGTTCCATATCGGCTTGAGGTCGATCAGGGTGGCATGGCCGCCCACAGCGCCCTTCAGCTTCTGCAGGTTGGCCTCGCTGGAGTGGATGGTGTTGTCCACGAAGATGATGCATCCCTCATGGGCCTCCACGATGCTCGTGATGTTGGCCTCGTAGGTGGTCCCGCTCTTGGCGGAGTCCTTCGTGATGACGTTCCCGCAGGCGGCCTCGATCATGGATGCCGCCAGGGACCCGTAGTTGCAAACCTTGAAGGTGTTGGATGAGTAGGTGACGTAGAACGCGTCGACGATGTCGACACCCGCATCCTGGACCTTGCCTTCGATGAACTCGGGGATGATGGACATCTCGTCCACGGCTGCGACCACCTTGCCGGTGCAGACCTTGGAGACGGTCTCGGCGAACTCGACGATCTTCTCGTAATCGTGGATATCGTACCACTGGAGGACGTACTTGAACCCGAGCTCCTCGAGATCTGGAACTATGTTGTTCCTGTAGGTGTCGGAACCTGTGACGATCACCGCATCGGCCTCCCTGTCGAAGGTCCCGGTCTCAGGATCCGAGGAGAACACGATGTCTGTCTTCAGCTGGGCCTTGCCGCTACTGTAGATGTTCCCTCCCGCCAGGACCTCCCCGGCGTCCACCCTCTCGCGGAGACCGTCGAAGATAGGATCCTTGTTGGTGTAGGAGTAATTGTCTGAGACGACGATCTTGTCGAGGGCACCGACGCCGATGACGGTGGCCGTAGGGCCGACGCCGATGGCGATGACCTTATCGACTGGCGAGTCGAAAGTGAAGGAATTGCCTAGGCCGTCCTCCACGGTGATCGCTGCATCGGCCTCTGCGGGGAGAGATGCGAAGCATACGACCACCATGATAATGGCCGATAAAGTAGCAACAATTGCCCCATTCATAATACAGGTAACACGGACCCATTATAAAATATTACCATAGAGCATCCAACCCTGTAAAAAGGTATAATAACAACACCCCTAATCGCAAAGCATGCGCTGGATGCTCCGCAGCAAGATCCACAGGGCCACGGTCACTCAGACCAGGCTAGAATATGAGGGGAGCATCACCATCGACATCGACCTCGTGGAGAGGAGCGGATTATGGGTGGGCGAGAAGGTCACCATCGCAGATGTCGACAATGGGAGCCGCTTCGAGACCTACATCCTGGCCGGCGAGCGCGGATCCGGGATCATCGCGATCAACGGTGCGGCGGCCCATCTGTGCCGCGAGGGCGACAAGGTCATCATCATGGGCTACGAGCTCGTGGACGCGCCCATCAAGGCCAAAGTTCTCCTGGTGGACGGGGACAACAAAGTATCCAGAGAGCTGGAGTACCGATGTTCACTGTATATTCCGACGGAGGGTCCAGAGGGAACCCGGGAAAATCCGCCTACGCCATCGTCGTCACCGAGGACGGGGAGATAGTCCATGAGCATGCAGAGTTCCTCGGCGTGCACACCAACAACTATGCCGAGTACCGCGGGCTCATAGCGGCGATCGCCAAGGTCATAGAGCTGGGCGGTACCGAAGCCGAATTCGTGATGGATTCGGAACTCGTGATCAAGCAGATGCGCGGCGAATACAAGGTGAAGTCCGAAAGCGTAAGGGACCTCCACGAGGACGCGAAGGCCCTGGCCGCCCAGATACCCAAGGTGAGCTACAGGAACGTCCGCAGGTCGCAGGAGCTGATCCCTCGCGCTGATGCTCTCCTGAACGCCGAGATGGACAGGCACCGATCGGCCTTTGATGGCCTGTGCCAACGCATCGATCTTGACGAGCGTCTGCTCTCCGGAGGCCATGTCGCGCAGGGTCACGGAGCCCTCCTCGAGCTCCTTGGCGCCGACGATGACGACGTACCTCGCCCTGGCGCCGGATGCGTACTTCATGGCCTTGGCCATCTTGCGGCCCATGATGTCCATGTCCGAGGATATCCCCGATCTGCGCAGCATCGCCAGGATCTCGGCGGACTTCATGCGCATGTCGTCCGTGACGGGGACAACATAGGCATCGATGCCGACGGGCTCGTACGTCTGCCCCTCCTTCTCCATGGCCAGGAGGATCCTGTCGAATCCGATGGCGAATCCGGTGGAGAATACCTCCTCCCCGCCGAACAGCTGTGACAGCGTGTATGAGCCGCCGCCGCAGATCTGCTTCTCGGCTCCCAGCGCCGGTGCCTCGGCCTCGAACACCATGCCCGTGTAGTAGTCGAGCCCCCTGACGACACCGAGGTCGATCTCGGGAGTGGGCACGCCCATGGCGTCCAGATAGGACACGACCTGCCTGAGCCAGTCGCCGGCTTCGCCGGGGACCTTGTCCAGGACCTCGACCCCTCCGACGGTCTCGGTGAGGTCGAATATGTCCTCCATGGCTGACTCGGAGACGCCCATCTCCGAGAGCAGCGGGCGAGCCTCGTCGTAGAGCTTCTTGTCGAGCTTCTGCAGGACCTCGGCCGCCCTCTCCTTGGGAACGCCGGCGTCCGCGATCTTCTGCCTGAGGACCCCGATGTGGCCTATCCTCAGCTTGTACTCCCTGAGGCCGAGGTTCTCGATCATAGAGGAGGCCATGGCGATGACCTCCGCATCCGTCTGCGGCGTGGCGCTGCCGATGAGCTCGGCGCCGAACTGGAAGAACTCCCTGTACCTGCCGCTCTGCGGCCTCTCGTACCTGAAGCACTGGCCGAAGTAGAATATCTTGATCGGCTTGGGGTCGTTGCTCATACCGTTGACGAACATGCGGATGGCCGGGGCGGTCATCTCGGGACGGAGAGCGATGTCCCTGTCGCCCTTGTCCTTGAAGGCGTACAGCTCGTTCAGCACGTTGGGCCCGGAGCGGAGGATGAAAAGCTCGGCCTCCTCGAATATGGGCGTCTCGACCTCTCTGAAGCCGAACGTCCTCGCGACATGACGCAGCCTGTTCTCGTAGAACCTGCGTTTCTCCATCTCGTCAGGGAGGAAGTCCCTGGTGCCGCGCGGACATTGAATCATAGTCCGCCCATATCCCGACTTATAAAAATATGTAACCGTCGGAATATCGAAACGTGGATACTATCTTCAAGTTGGATATATTGAGGCGACAATAAAATTAAATTGGTATTATATACAGAAAAATTTGTACCAACCGAACATGTCATATTACCCTGATAGCGCTCTATCCGAAAGGCACGTCTTCACTATACTGATGTGCGCGCTCGAACAAGGCACGATCAGGTCATCCGATGTCCATGAATTCATCAAGAACTGGGGCACCATCGCGGAAAGGCTCGATTTCATGGTGAAAGCAGGTTTGCTCAGCGAGCAGACGATTCGCGAGGGGCGCGTATCCCTGAACTACGTTCTAACACCCAAAGGGGAGTTCGTGGCCCGCATGATGAAGATCTGCGACAAGGCCATTGACGGGGAGTTCGACATCGACAAGGACAGTGTCGACGCCGCCATGGACAAGAGATGATGCCCGGGGTACGATCCAGCATAACTAACAATAATTTGGTTAGCAACGGGAAAAGAGGGGGTTGGGCCCCTCTGTTGATTGTTTCAGGCGCGGTCTTCGATCTCCTTGCGGACCTGGGCGATGAAATCGCCGGTAGGAACCGCTCCGAGGTCTCCCTTGTCCCTGGACCTGACGGCGACGATGCTGCCGTCCTCGCTCTCCTTCTCTCCGAGGATGAGCATGTACGGGACCTTCTCGAGCTGCGCTTCGCGGATCTTGTATCCGATCTTCTCGTCCCTGTTGTCGAGCTCCACCCTGATGCCGGCGGCCTTCAGCTGGCCGGCGACCTTGGCGGCGTAGTCGAAGGACTTCTCGGACACGGACAGGACCTTGACCTGGACAGGAGAGAGCCATGTGGGGAACCTGCCGGCGTAGTGCTCGATCAGGATGCCGATGAACCTCTCGATGGAGCCGAATACGACCCTGTGGGCCATGACGGGCCTGTGCTTCTCCCCGTCGGCGCCGATGTAGCTGATGTCGAACCTCTGGGGCATCTGGAAGTCCAGCTGGATCGTCCCGCACTGCCAGGTCCTCCCGATGGAGTCCTCAAGGTGGAAGTCGATCTTGGGCCCGTAGAATGCTCCGTCGCCCTCGTTCACCACATATGGGAGGCCGCAGGACTTCAGGGCATTGATGAGGCCGTTGGTGGCCCTCTCCCAGTCCTCGTCGGACCCCATGCTGTCCTCCGGCCTGGTGGACAGCTCGACATGGTACTTGAAGCCGAACTTGGAGTAGACCTCGTCGATGAGCCTGACCACGTTGGTTATCTCCTCGGTGATCTGGTCCTCGGCCATGTAGATGTGCGCATCGTCCTGGGTGAAGCACCTGACCCTCATCAGGCCGTGCAGGGTCCCGGACCTCTCGTGCCTGTGCACGATGCCGAGCTCAGCGAGCTTGATGGGGAGCTCCTTGTAGGAATGGGTCTCCACGCCGTACACCAGGATGGAGCCGGGGCAGTTCATGGGCTTGATGCAGAACGTCTCGTCGTCGATCTTGGTGGTGTACATGTTGTCCTTGTAGTGGTCCCAGTGACCGGACTGCAGCCACAGGGCCTGGTTCATGATCAGGGGGGTGGAGATCTCCTGGTAGCCCTCCCTCTGGTGGATGCCCCTCCAGTAGTCGATGAGTGTGTTCTTCAGGGTCATGCCCTTGGGCAGGAAGAACGGGAATCCGGGCCCCTCCTCCATGAGGGCGAAGAGTCCGAGCTCCTTGCCGAGCCTGCGGTGGTCCCTCTTCTTGGCCTCCTCGAGCATGGTGAGGTGGGCGTCCAGGGCCTCCTTCGTGTCGAAGGCGGTGCCGTAGATCCTGCTGAGCATCTTGTTCTTCTCATCCCCGCGCCAGTATGCGCCGGCGAGGGAGAGCAGCTTGAACGCCTTGACGGCCTTGGTGTACAGGGCGTGGGGCCCGGCGCACAGGTCGACGAACTCGCCCTGCTTGTAGAAGCTGATGGCGGCATCCTCCGGGAGGTCCTTCACCAGCTCGACCTTGTAGGTCTCGCCCTTGGACTCCAGGAACTCGATGGCCTCGGCGCGGGGCAGGGTGTAGGTCTCCAGCTTGAGGTTCTCCTTCACGATCTTCTTCATCTCGGCCTCGAGCTTGTCGAGGTCCTCGGGGGCGAAGCCGCCCTCCTTGTCGAAGTCGTAGTAGAAACCGTCATCGATAGCCGGGCCGATAGCGAGCTTCGTTCCCGGGTAGAGCCTCTGAACCGCCTGCGCGAGCACGTGGGATGCGGTGTGGCGGATGACCTTCAGGTCGTCCTCGCATTCCCTCACGCTTCCATCACTGTACAATGCCTTCATGCAAATCATCTCTTCCGCGGCCCCTACGAATGGGTCGCGACTTTTATTGAGTGAATCCGCCCAGTCAAAACAGGTTAATATAATTGTTCAAAGGACGGACCAGAGAAGCGCGCGGCATCGGCGCTTGACGATGATGCAGAGGATGTCCTCGTCCTGGACCACGTGGTCCATCCCGACGGTCTGCCCGGGGAACTTGGCGGACTTCCCCCAGACCATTGCGTACCTGAAGTTGTTCTTGAAGTCCCTGTGGATGAGCTCGCACACGTCCCCGACGTTGTTGCCGCGCTTGACGATCAGCGGGATGTCCAGGTCGGCCTCCTGGCCCTGGGGCTTCAGGTATATCCTGATCATGTCGATGGTGTCGTACAGGGCCTGCTTCAGCTCGGGCATCCCCTGGCCTGTGGCCGCGGATATGGGGATGCAGCGGTACTGGCTGTGCATCTCCATGACGGCCTCCAGCTGGCCCTCCCTGGCCAGGTCCACCTTGTTGATGGCCATGATGGCCTTGATGTAGACCCTGTTGCCGGCGAGGACGTCCAGCATCTGCTCGACGTTGATGTCCTCCCTGACCACGACGGTGCAGTTGATGTGGCCGTAGGCCGCGGTCATGTCCCTGATGGTCTCCACGTCGATCTTCGTGAGCTTCAGGGTGGGCTTGACGAGGATCCCGCCGTGGTCCGACGGGGTGATGACCACGTCGGGCTTGGACTGGTTCAGGCGGATCGCGGCGTTGTACAACTCCTTGAACAGGACGTTCATGTTGGGGTTGAAGATGTCCACGACCAGCAGGATGACGTCCGCGGACCTGGCCGCAGCGATGACCTCCCTGCCGCGCCCCTTGCCGCGGGAGGCGTCCTTGATCAGACCCGGCATGTCCAGGATCTGGATCTTGGCGTGGTTGTACTCCATGACACCGGGCACGACGTCCAGGGTGGTGAAGTGGTACGCGCCGACCTCGGACTTGGCCCCGGTCAGCTGGTTGAGGAGCGTGGACTTACCGACCGAGGGGAAACCGACCAGCGCCACGGTGGCGTTCCCGGCCTTCTTGACGTAGAATCCCTTGGTCGGGCCCTTGGAGGAGCGCCTCTTCTCCTCCTCCTCGGAGAGGCGGGCGATCTTGGCTTTGAGCTTGCCGATATGACCTTCGGTGGCCTTGTTGTACTTGGTCTTGGAGATCTGCTCCTCCAATTCCTTGATCTGCTCCTCTATGGTCGCCATCGGGTGCTGCTCCGTGTTCTGGGAAGGCCACCCTATATTAGACTGTTGCGCGAGCGCTGTGACTTTTATATATCGTAGTCAATGGCCCCGCAATGAACGAAGTTGCAGCAGGGAAATCGCTCAAGGACGATTTCAATGCGCTCACACCAAAGCAATGGATAGCCATCGTCGCCGGTCTGGCCATCTCGCTGGTCCTGGTCCTCTTCGGGGGCGGCGGCCTGTGCTTCGGCATCATCCTGGCGCCGATATTCCTGTACATGATCCCCCACCTCCTGGGGGTCCAGTCGGTCAGGATCAAGGCCATCATGGGAGTGATCTTCGTCGTCGCGGCCATGCTAATAGGGACGTTCGCGTTCATGGGGGTCGACAAGGACCTGGACATCAGCAAGGTCAACGACGGGAAGGTCATCTCCGACCCGGAGTTCGACTACGAGGACTACGTCCTCACCGCCACCATCGACTTCGACGAGGACTACTACGTCATCGCGTCCTTCGCCAAGGTCACGATGTTCAGGTTCGGCATGCCCATGCACGAGGTCATCAAGGACGAGGACAAGGTGCCCATGGTGCCCTTGGACTCTGAACGGTACGGCGCGCATCTGGATATGGAGGACGGGGTCCTGTACTACGTGCTCATCCAGGTTAAGTACATGGAGGACGGCAAGGAGAAGGAGAAGGCCTCCATGGCATTCCTGGTCAACACCGGAGCCGACGTCGGCATCGACATGTACCTCAAGGGCACGGCCATGGGCGTCGTGGCCCCCGGTGCGTTCTACTTCCTGCTCGTAGCGTTCTCGTTCCTCATGAGGCGCAGCCTCGGCAAGACCCGCCAGAAGATGGAGGACGAGGGACGCCTGTACCCCCAGGGATACGGGAGGTGCAAGGAGTGCGGGACGCTCGTCCTGCCCGGCGAGGTCACATGCAGGAAATGCGGCGCCTATATAGATGTGCCAGACGAGATGAAGGCTTCCAAGAAGGACTACTTCGTCTGCACCGAGTGCGGTGCCGAGGTCCCCAACGACGCCAAGGAGTGCCCCAAGTGCGGCGCGAAGTTCGAGGGGGTTGAGAACGAGGTCGTCCATGCGGACGGCACCGTCGACATCTCCTCGGAATCCTTCGAGTGCTCCGAGTGCGGCGCCCAGGTCCCCGCGAACGCGACCCACTGCCCCAAGTGCGGTGCCAAGTTCGACGAGGACGACGAGTGATCCAACGTCCGGGGGCGGTCCGCCCCCGGGCCCCTTGATATACAAAAGACAGCGGTTAGTACCCTATTATGAGCGACGAGAGCGGCCTCGAGAACGTGAAAGGCACCAAAAAAGTGCTGAAATTCGCCCTGCCCACCATCATAATGATGGTTCTCACCTCGTCGTATGTCATGGTGGACGGACTTATCGTCGCCAACCTCATCAGCACGGACGCTCTGGCAGCGGCCAACCTCGCCATGCCCGTATACTCCTTCTTCACCGCCGTCGGATTCATGTTCGCATCCGGCGGCTCCGCGCTCGTGACGAAGAAAATGGGCGAGGGGCGCGTGGCGGAGGCGAGATCGGACTTCACCCTGATAGCCATCTCAGGCATCGTCATATCGGTCGCCATCATCGCCGTCTGCCTGCTGTTCCTGGACCCGCTCGTAGACGGACTGGGAGCCGACGAGACCCTCCACGGCCTCACGAGGGAGTACATGCTGTACTGGGGAGCCTTCGCGCCCTTCGCGGTGCTCCAGTTCATCTTCATCCAGTTCTTCATCGTGGCGGGCAAGCCCGGCCTTGCACTCGCCGCCGCCGTCGGATCCGGCGTGACCAACATCTGCCTCGACCTGCTGTTCATAGGCGGGTTCGGCATGGGAATCGGCGGGGCCGCGGTCGCCAGCGGCATCAGCGCGCTGATCCCCAGCGTCATCGGGCTCTACTACTTCACCGGCGGCAGATCCGCCTTGCAGTTCGCCAAGCCGAAAGGGAACAGGCGCATACTGTCCAAAGTCTGCTCCAACGGCGCATCCGAGATGGTCACGGAGCTGTCGGGTTCCGTGGCCTCCCTTGCGTTCAACCTGGTCATGATGCACTACATCGGCGCGGACGGAGTCGGGGCGATAACCGTGATCATGTACGTCCAGTTCCTGGCCCTGGCCATCCTGCTCGGCTACTCCATGGGGGTGGCCCCCGTGATGTCCCATGCCTACGGCAGGGGCGACCGCGAAGCCATGTCAGGCCTTTACAGAGTAAGCATGAAGTTCACCCTGGCATTCAGCGTGTCAGTGTTCTTCTTCATGGAATTCTTCGGATGGGTGGTGGTCGGGCTGTTCGACGCCGGCAACGAGCATCTCTACGAGATCGCCACCGACGGCATCCTGATACATTCGTTCGCCTACCTGTTCATGGGTGTGAACATGTACGCCTCGTCGCTCTTCACATCCCTGTCCAACGGGCTGCTGTCCGCGGTCATATCCGGCCTCAGGACCCTCATCATCCTGGTGCCGCTCATAGTCTTCCTCCCCGCCGCGATGGGCGTGGACGGGGTCTGGTACGCCATCCCGATAACCGACCTGACTGTCATGATCCTCTCCATCTGGCTCTTGATCAAGAATTCCGACAGGTACGGATACGGCAGGCTGTTCGACCGCAAGCCGGCAGCCAGCCGAACCTTTATCATACGCGACTCCTTCCCCTCGGACGGATGCCCTCAGAACAGACAAGTCTAGACGGCGGAGCGCCGAAGAAGCCCTCGACTTCCATAGCCCACACACTCGCAACGAAGCAGCAGGAGATCTCCGTCACAGAGTTCTTCGAGAAGAACAAGCAGATCCTGGGGTTCGACTCCAGGTCCAAGTCCCTGCTCATGGGCATCAAGGAAGCGGTCGACAACTCGCTGGATGCCTGCGAGGAGGCTTCGATCCTGCCAAACATCGAGGTCAGGATCGAGAGGATAGGCGACGAGGACTACAAGATATCGATAGAGGATAACGGGCCCGGCATCGTGCACAAGATGATGCCCAACGTCTTCGGGCGCCTGCTCTACGGATCGAGGTTCCACGCCCTGAGGCAGTCCAGGGGCCAGCAGGGCATCGGGATCTCCGCGACCGTCATGTACGGCAACATCACCACCGGCAAGCCCGCGCACGTCATCTCCAAGATAGAGGGGGAGGACGAGGTCGCCTGGGGCATGGACATCTTCATCGACACCAAGACCAACCGCCCCGTCGTCACCAACGACAAGGCGTTCACCTGGGAGGGGAGGGACCACGGCACCTTCATCGAGTACACCATCAAGGGAAGGTACATAACCGGGAAGCAGTCCGTGTTCGAGTACCTGAAGGACACCGCCATCGTCAACCCCCACGCCCAGATCACGTTCCACGACCCCGACGGCACCAAGACGGTGTTCGAGAGGGCCACATCAGAGATGCCGCCGAAGCCCAAGGAGATCAAGCCCCACCCGGAGGGCATGGAGATCGGCGACCTGATGAAGTACGCCGGGGCGACCCAGCAGAAGACCATCAAGGCGTTCCTGAAGAACGACTTCTCCAGGATCACCGACAGGCTCGCCAGCGAGATCCTCGAGAAATCCGGCGTCGACGGCAACAAGAAGCCGGCGAAGATGACCAGGGAGGAGGCCATAGCCATCCTCGAGGCCATCAAGACCTGCAAGATCATGGCCCCTCCGACCGACTGCCTCTCCCCCATCGGCGAGACGCTGATCAAGAAGGGCCTGATGCACGTCCTCGAGGGCCTCAGGCCCGAATACTACGCCACCCCCGTCACCCGCGCCCCCAAGGCCGTGAACGGCAACCCGTTCATCGTCGAGGCCGGAATCGTGTACGGCGGGGACATCCCATCTGACAGCCAGGTCCAGATCCTCAGGTTTGCCAACCGCGTCCCGCTGCTCTACCAGCAGGGCGCCTGCGCCATAACGAAGGCTATCCAGGACATGGACTGGAGGAGGTACGGCCTCGAGCAGAGGGGAGGCAAGGGGATCCCCTTCGGCCCCGCGATCATCCTGGTCCACGTGGCATCCACCAAGGTCCCGTTCACTTCCGAGGGCAAGGAGGCCGTCGCGTCCTACCCCGAGCTCTCCGCGGAGATCGGCCTGGCGCTGAGGCTCTGCGCCAGGAACCTCAAGAGCCATCTTAACAAGATGGAGAGGAAGCACAAGACCCACGCCAAGTTCGAGATCGTCCAGGAGATCCTGCCCGACATGGCCAAGAAGGCCGCCGACCACCTCGGGAAGCCGGTGCCGGACCTGAGCAGGACGATCACCAACATCATGAACGTGGTCTGGATAGAGCCGACCGTCGAGAAGAAGAAGAACCTCCGCACGGTCAAATACACAATCTACAACTACACGCGGTCCGAGAGGACCCTGCGGCTGCACGCGCGGCTGCCCAAGGAGTGCGTAAACCTGACGCTGTTCTCCAACCCCGACTTCCTCGACATGAACGATGAGGGCAAGGCCAACTGGGAGGTGAAGTCCATCCCGCCGAGCGAGAACCACGTGGTGTCCTTCGAGCTCAAGGGCGAGCTCGCCGACACCTTCGATGCCGACGACATCTACTTCTCCGGCCTGAACCCCACCATCGTCATGGGCGCCGAGCAGCTGCCCGGCGACTGGGGCATCAAGGGGATGGAGATCGTTCAGAGCAGCGAGGACGACCTCGTGAGCGACGATGACGAAGATGAATCGATGGAGGCTGAGGATCTTGGCGACGAATGACAGACAGAAGGAAGCGCTGGACAGCCTCACGGGCGTCGTCAGCCAGATCTACGACCAGCTCGACGGCGGCGAGATACCCTCGATGGAGCTCCCGCTGAGGTCCAAGAAGAACATCGAGTTCGACCCCCAGCACAACGTCTGGACCTACGGCGACCTCAGGACGTCCCGTACCGCCAAGACGGTCAACGGGGCTGTGATGATGCTCAGGACCGTGTACACCGCCGACTTCATCAACGAGATGATCAAGGAGAACAAGTCGTCCACCTTGAGGGAGATGTACTACATCTCCGAGGGCTGGCACAACGCGAAGTTCCACACCCAGGACGAGAGCAACCTCCTGGCCGAGGACCTCGAGACGATCACCGGCTGCATGAGGGAGGACTTCAAGCTCCGCCCCGAGGAGTCTGGAGCGCACGTCTATGGGGACGTCAACTTCACCACCATGACCAAGAAGGGCATGAAGAAGGTGAACTGCATCGACGACGTCTCCGAGGCCGGGTTCGCGGTGCCGTACAAGGTCGAGGAGGACACGTTCCAGATCGACCCGGGCAACACCAAGTTCATCATGGCGATAGAGACAGGAGGTATGTTCGCCCGTCTCATCGAGAACGGGTTCCCCGAGAGGTACAACTGCACCCTGGTCCACCTGAGCGGACAGCCCGCTAGGAGCACCAGGAGGCTCATCAAGAGGCTCAACGAGGAGCACGACCTGCCCGTCACCGTCTTCACCGACGGCGATCCGTGGTCCTTCAGGATCTACGCCTCCGTCGCGTACGGGGCCATCAAGACCGCGCACATCTCGTCCTATCTGGCGACGCCCACGGCCCAGTTCATCGGCGTCACAGCGTCGGACATCCTGAACTACAACCTGCCCACGGACAAGCTGAATGACAAGGACATCGGCGCGCTCAACGCGGAGCTCTCGGACCCCAGGTTCAAGGACGAGTTCTGGATCAACGAGATCCAGGCCATGCTCAGCATGAAGAAGAAGTCTGAGCAGCAGGCGCTGGCCAAGTACGGTCTGGACTATGTGACGGACCACTATCTCCCCGAGAAGCTCACCGACATGGGCATCCTCTGAAACTCCAAATGCCGGGCGCGAGCCCGGCTACCTTCATTTTCTAGCCAGTTGGATTGGTTTGATAGCAAACGATATTAAACCTATCGTCCTTACCATCCATCCATGACAGCAGACCCTGACGCACCGGGCGACATGCAGCTGGAGATAATCCGCGGCCTGAGGGGCGTCATCCACGCGTTCTACCTGGACAGGGACATCCTGGAAGAGCTCCGCAAGGAGGAATCCACTGTCCGCGCCATGGGGAACATCGAGGTAGACAACAGGGGATTCAACGAGGCCCTGAAACGCGAGAGCGTCATTTGCATCGTGAAGGATCCGAGATTCAGGCCCCCGCCGGAACCCACAGTGGTCCTCGAGACATCCGACGGCGAGATCATCGGCGAGGAGGTCTTCCCGTTCACCATGCACAAGTACGAGAACAGGACCGACGTGGTCTGGCTGTCCGACGGGTTCGTCCTGTTCCCCCAGATCATGGCAAAGGGCGGAGAGCAGTTCGTCATGCCCCCGGTATCCTTCCCGGAGCTCAACGAGAGCAATGGATGCAAGGACGTCGTCTCCTGCAGCCCCGCTCCGACCAGCGACCTGATGATCAAGAAGCACTACGGCCTGGTCGACAACCCCAAGATCGCCTCCGTCCTGGTGGCCTTCAACAGGATCAAGCGATCCCGCTTCCATTTCTCCAGGAGGGGGTCACCCCCCTCCGTCATCACACCTTGTCGAGCTTCAGCTTAGCGAAGAAGGTCAGGGCCGCGATGGCGAACGCCATGAAAGAGATGGTGTAGAACACCGAGCCGGAGAGGCCCCCATAGACTCCGATCAGTGCGGCGAGCACGAATGCCGAGAGGAACTGCCCCAGGTTCAGGAATGTTGTATAACCGCCCATGATCTTCCCGGACGTCATCGGGGTGCATATCCCTGCGAGGGTGTTCAGCAGGGCAGGGGTGATCAGCCCCATGCCGATTCCCATCGACACAGCACTCAGCAGGATCGACGGATACGACGGCTCCAGGAAGAAGAACAGCCCGGACACTCCGATGCTGATGAAGCCGTACATCACCAAGGACATCTCGCTCACGGATGCGGAGATGTTCCTGTGGAGCATGCTCACGACCGCCGTGGATATCCCCATGGCGCCGAGCATCAGACCAGTTACCAGAGGTGTGGATCCGAGGTTGTCCGCCATGTACTCGGGCAGTTTGGACGGGAACGCGTACATGAACAGCATGGCGAGGAATATCGCCAAGTAGCAGAATACGCGCAGCGGCTTGGCATAGGACGGGGCTTCGAACACCGGCATCTCGCCGCCGATGCTGCTGACGTTGCCGGGCTCCCTCAGGGACACTATGGCGGTGAGCACCAGCAGCAAGCCTATGCCGTAGATGAGGAACGGATAATGCCATCCGAAGTCGGCGAGTACTCCGCCGAAGAGCTCCAGGATGAACGCGCCCGCACCCATGGCCGCGGCCTGGTAACCGAGGACCTTGTTGCGCTGGACGCCGGTGTAGTACTCGGATATGAGGGCGGTGGTGCAGCATGAGATCCCCGCTATGCCTATGCCCACGCCGAACCTCCCGACGAGGATCTGCATGAGGTCCTCGAGGACGAATCCGGACAGACCCGATGCGCCGAATATCGCAAGGGAGAGCACCAGGACCTTGACCTTGCCGATGCGGTCCGCGAGCACGCCCATGGCGAATCCCGAGACGACTATGGCCAGAGGCGGCATGGTGATGATGAAGTTGATGAATAACTCATCATAGTCCGAGAACACCTGCCCTATCTCCGGCAGGGCCGGCGCCACCGCAGCCCCGGCCATGAGAATCATCATGGACGATAGGAGAAGCGTCAATAGGGAGAGCTTCCCCAGTCTGAATCCGTTTTCCATACGCAGCTCAAAGTGGCTCCGTACATATAGATGACTGAACAACCCATTGTTCCATTTGGGACAAATTGAATTAGATAATAGACAATAGGCGCCGCATGCCCACGGCATTAGTCACAGGAGCATCCGGGGGGATCGGGAGGGAGCTCTCCCTCATCCTCTCCGGCAACGGGTACGACATAATCGCGGTAGCCAGGAGCAAGGATGCCCTGGACAGCCTGGCCAGTGATATCCGCTCGCGGCACGGCAGGGAGGTCCGCGTGATCCCCTGCGACCTCTCGGCCCCCGGAGCCGCCAGGGAGATGTGCTCCGGCATCGGCACCGTCGACATCCTGGTGAACAACGCCGGATTCGGAGATTACGGACCGTTCGCGGATTGCGACCCCGACAAGCAGATGCGCATGATCGACCTGAACGTCCGCGCCCTGACCGACATCACGCGCGCCTTGCTCCCGGGCATGGTCGAGCGCGGCAACGGGCGCATAATGAACGTTGCCTCGGTTGCGGCCTTCGAGCCGGGCCCCCTGATGTCCGTCTACTACGCCACCAAGGCCTACGTCCTCTCGTTCTCGGAGGCCATCCAGGAGGAGCTACGCGGGACCGGCGTCACCGTCACCGCGCTGTGCCCCGGGCCGACCAACACGGGCTTCGCATCCGCCGCCGGCGCAACCGGCTCCAACTTGTTCAAAGAGGCGGCCGGGGCCGACGTGAAGAAGGTCGCGGCCTACGGGTACCGCTGCATGATGCACGGAAAGCCCGTGGCAGTCTGCGGGCTGTCGTTCAAGTTCCTGACGTTCTGCGTCCGCCTGTTGCCCAGGGGCGCTACCCGCAGGATGGTGCACTACATCCAGGGTAAGACAAAGAATTGAAAACAAAGATAAGGGGGCCGGCCCCTGAGGGCCGGCTTTGATCCGGTTTACTGGGTTCCGTCGCCCAGGTCGTGGACCCTGTCGAGGGTCTTGTTGTGCTCGAGCTCCTCGTACCTGAACCTCTCGATGTTGGTGGCGAAGGTCTTGTCGGCGGGCATGAGCTTCTTTATGCTCTGCATCATGGTGCTTCCGATGCCCATGAGGGACTTGGACAGGTTGATCCCGAACCTGGTCCTTCCGCAGACGACGTGGCCGGGGTTGACGACGTCATAGGGATCCATGACGGTCTTGAGGGACCTCATCCTGGCGGTGGTGGGCTGGTCGTGGATGACGTCCAGCATCCAGGCGAAGAACACTCCGAGTCCGGTGGACCTTCCGCCGTAGATGGCTGCCCTGTCTCCGAGGTAGAAGTTGAACCCGAAGGCGAGCATTCCGGTCATGAGCTCATCGTCCTTGAAGTAGTAGGGCATGAACAGGGTGGTGGACCTGTCGACCATGACTCCGATGACTCCTCCGGCCTCCATCTTCATGGCCTTGAAGCCCTCGTAGCACTCGTCGGTGAACGCGCCCCACTCGTGGGCGGGCACGATGACCTCTCCGGGGATCTCTCCGACTCCGACCTTCCTGGCCCTGAACTCGTAGCACCTCTCATCCCACTCGTGCTGGGCGATCTCGTTTGCGATCTTCCTTCCGCCGTACTTCTCGGCGATAGCATCGATGGCGGCCTCCTCGAGGTCGTTGTGGGCGGCATCTCCCTGAACGGTGACCAGCCACAGGTTGGACACGTCGGGGGCGTGGACGCCTGCGCGCCTCTGGTTCTCGAAGTGCTTGGCGTCGGACCAGGCGATGTGCAGGGGCCTGAGGGAGGCGTGGGCGATGACGTCCTGGATGGGCTCGTTCATGGCCTTGAGGGTGTCGAACTCGTAGGCGAGGCACCTGATCTCTCCCATGGGATAGATCCTGAATGTCACGGTGCCCAGCATTCCGAGGGTTCCCTCGGCTCCGGCGAAGAACTGGTTCAGGTTGAACAGCGCGCCGTAGGACCCGGTGGAGTTGTATCCGGTGGTGACGATGGTTCCGTCATCGAGGACGATCTCGGCGTTCAGCACGTTGTCCTTGGCGGAGCCGTACTTGTAGGACCCGACTCCCATGCCGTTGGTGGAGATCCAGGCGCCGATGGTACCGGAGGGGAACGAGGAGGGGTACGATCCGATGATGTATCCCTTCTTCATGCAGGCCTCGAGCAGGTTCTTCCAGGTGCAACCGGCCTGGACCTTGACGTAGAGCTCCTCGGTGTTGATCTCGAGGACCTTCTTCATCTTGGAGGTCATGTCGATGAGGATACCGGCGTTGGTGGGCATGGATCCGCCCAGACCCCAGGACGCGTTGCCCCTGGGGGTCGCGGGGACGCCGTACTTGTGGGCGATCTTCATGACGGCCGCGATGTCCTTGACGTTCTCGACGCGGCAGACCACGTCGGGGACGTTCTTGAACGCCATGCCGGCCATCTTCGGAAGGGGAGCCAGGTCGTGGCTGTAGATGATCCTGTCCATGTAGTTCTCATTGATGTTCTTGGCACCGATGGCCTCCTTGAGCTCCTCGACGATCGCGGGAGTGACCAGGCGCTCGAGGTTCTTGGGAGCCTCCTCGTACGCTCCGTCGTTGAACCCGGCCTCGATCCTCTTGATGAATTCCTTGGTGGCCTCGTCCCTGAACTTGGACTTGCACCTGCAGCAGCTCCTTCCGCCCATCTCAATGGCCTTATCGGCCGCGGCGAGGTAGTCCTCGGCCTTGGCTCCGAAGAGCTTGACGACTGCCGTGCTGCGGTCGGGGATGTTCCCACCGATCTCGAAGCTGGCGATGCCCTGGCAGGCCTCGATGAAGGCGGCCAGGCACTTGAGCGGAATGTAGCATGTGGGGGCCTTGGGGCAGACGGTCTCGTCGTTGCAGATCCCCTGCCAGAGAGCGGCTCCGTCCAGCTTGGTGGCTCCGGCCTCGGCCATGAGCGCATCGGTGGCGGCGAGGTCGGCCTCGACGAACTGCGCGTCTCCCTGGTAGGCCATGAGGACGGAAGTCTTCGCGAAGGAGATGTGGAGGGGCTTGAGGGAGGGCTCCTGGACCAGCTTGGCGAGAGCGGCGGACATGGCGGGCACGTCAGCGAACTCGTAGGCGCAGGCCTTGGTGATGCCGGCGGGGTGCATCTTGAAGGTAACCTCGGTGATAATGCCGAGCCTTCCGTAGGATGCGGCCATGGTCTGGGTGAGGTTGTATCCGCTCATGTAGTAGCCGATGCGGTCGTAACCGGTCTCGATGACCTCTCCGGTGGCCTCTACTGCGGCGATGTTGTAGATGCTGTCCTTGGCGGTGCCGTACTTGTAGGAGCCGACTCCGGCCTCCTCGGTGTACGCCCAGTCCTCGACGGTTGAGTCGGTTCCGGCGGGGTAGACCCCGAGGGTGAATCCCTTCTCGGCGGCGGCTGCCCTGATGTCCGAGAACTTGGCCCCTGCCTGGGCCCTGATGGTCATGTTGACCTCATCGACGAAGACGATGGCGTCCATGGCGGACATGTCGACGTAGACATCGGTATCTACGTGCTTGTTCCTGGTGGCGATGCTCCTGATGGATCCGCCGGCCCTCATGGTGAGGACGACGGCCTTGGACAGCTCCTCGGCGTTGGCGGGCCTGATGCAGACCTTTCCCTTGATTTTGCAGTCCTTGGATGCGCTCACGACAGATTTGACCTGCTCGAAGTCATCGGCGGACATGCTTCCGCACTCGTTGGATTTCATTTCAATCGCTCCTTGCCGCTTATAGCGGTGGCTGTGATTGGTCGCACGCGTTCTCTATATAATATGGATGGGCGGCTATCTCATACCGATATGAGATTGAATGAGATTATCGGAACCTGGCCATCCCGACTGAGGAGACCAATGCAGCCAGCTGCCCGGCGGTCGCCCTAAACAGGTGGGTGGGGCAACTGCAATCAGAGCAGCCGAACCCCTTGGCCGCAGGGACCATCCCGGATGCCACGGCCATGCGGGCCAGCTCGCATTCGGGGATGAAATCAGGATAGGACTCGAAAGCCTCCGCCGAATCCGCAGCGGATGTCAGATAATCGATGTGCCAACGCAGCGTCTTGTCCCTCCTGAGATGCCTGGAGAGGCGCTGGTCGAGGCCGCCCATGGCGCTGCCCACGTAGATGTACAGCCCGGGATCGAAATGGAGAATCCCCAGGGCCCCCACGCGGATGTCCGCGGGGGAGCCGAGGGTAACGGCGAGCACGTACGTGCCCTTTCTGATCATCTGGCTCTGTCCTCGTCCTCGACCTGGGAGCGCGTCTTGATCCTGATGATCACGCTGCTGTTGTCGATCTTGGACGGGGAGATGTATGCGACCTCGCCGAGCTTCCTGCCGTAGACGAGGACGTTCTCGAGATACTCCCTGTGCTCCTCGTAGGGGATCTTGACCCTCAGGCCGTCGAGGTGCAGCACGATCGGCGCCGGCCTCAGGCACATGTCGATGGGCTCGTAGTTCTCCAGGATCTGCTTGACCTCGGCGGGGTGCACGAACAGGGGGTCCTCCTCGAGGGACCTCTTCTTGTCCCTGAGCACGTCGTCGACGGTGTCGGCGACCTCCTCCAGCTTGGCCCTCTCGTCGGGGAGCCTCATCCTGGAGGCCTTCCTGCCCACACCGTCGATGATCGCCTCGCAGGCATCGTCGACGCCTTCGGGCCTGGGCCCGCACACAAGGACAGTCGGGACGTGGATCTCGCGCATGAGGTCGGCCTTCTTCTCCACGCAGGGCTTGAAGTTGCCCAGCATGAAGACCGCGGCATCGTACTCGTCGATGATATCCTTCTCGACCTTGGAGATCTGGGACGTGAGCTTGCCCCTTCCGCGGGCGAGTCCCATGACCACGGTGATGGCTCCGTACCTCCTCAGCTCCTCCGCGATGTCGCAGATGGGGTGGGGCATGTGGTGCCTTCCCAGCGTCGGCCCGACGACGGCGATCTCGGTCCCGGCCAGCGGGACCTCCTTGACGACCCCTCCGATGTCGGTGCACACCCTCGAGATGGCCTCCTTGTCCTCTCCCGGGATCGACATGATCACGGTGAGCATCTGGGAGCTCCTGTTCCTCTGAAGGACGACGCCTCCGACGTCCTCGATGGCCTCGAAGAGCTCCTCGGAGCGGTAGACGCCGCCGTCATACATCATTACCTCGAACATCGGGCCCCGCCTCCCATGAACCTGTGGACCTGGATGCCCTCCTCGAGCATCTCCGGCTTCAGTATCTCCTCGGTCGCCACGACGGTGATTATGTGGCCGTCGATCAGGGTCTTCCTGTTCTTGATGCCCTCGGGCATCGTCCTCCAGATGGCGCCCATAATCTCCCTCATATCCTCCTCGCCGGAGGAGATCTCCATCTCCGCCAGCTCCTCCTCCTTGGCGCCTGCCACGTCAAGGTCGAACCTGGTCTGCTGGACCACGTTGCTCCTTCCGTAGCGGGCCCACAGGACCCTGAGGATGTCGGGGGCGTAGCGCTCCTGGGTGATGGTGACGTGCACGCCGTCGATCTCGAACCTGATAGTGGCCGCATCCGGGATGGTCTTCCTGGAGGGCGCCGCCTTCAGGACAACAGAGAACACGAACAGCGGGACGTCGGGCTTGAGGACCAGCTTGACCCTCTCGATGAGCGTGGCCTTGTTAAGGTCTCCCATTATCTCCTCGAAGAGCTTGGCATAGGCCGCAGAGCCGTACTTGTCCTCTCCGATGACGTCTACATCCATGGGGCTCCCTCACAGGAATCCGGAGCTCAGCAGGGCCCCTCCGACCGCGCCGATGTACTGTGAATCCGGCGGCACGATGGGCTTCTCGCCGAGGACCTCGCCGATGGCGGTTACCAGTCCGGAGATCAGGGATGTCCCGCCGACCTGGATGATCGGGTGCCTGACGTCGATCTCCTGCAGCTGCTGCTCGTAGACCTGCTCCGCGACCGAGTGGCACGCGGCGGCCGCTACGTCCTCGAAGCTCTTCCCCTCTCCGAGGGTGGTGACCAGGTCCTGGATGCCGAAGACCGAGCAGTAGGAGTTCATCTTGGCGTTCCTCCAGTTGCCCTTGTCGGCGATGGCGCCGAGCTCGGTGACATCGACCTTGAGCCTCTTGGAGGTCATCTCGAGGAACCTGCCGGACGCTCCGGCGCAGATCCCTCCCATGGTGAAGTTGTCGGGGACCCCGTCCCTGACGGTGATGGCCTTGTTGTCCATTCCGCCGATATCGATGATGGTGGCCTCGCCGCGCTGCTTGTCGGCGAGCCAGACGGCACCCTTTGAGTTGACGGTGAGCTCCTCCTGGACGAGCTTCGCGCCGAAGTGGTCGCCCAGGGTGAAACGGCCGTAGCCGGTGGTCCCGATGGCCTCGATCTGCTTCATCTCGACGCCGGCCATCTTCATGGCGGCCTCGAGGACCTCGGTGGCGGAGACGACGACATCCGCGGAGGGGGTCCATGCCTTGCCGATGATCTTGTTGTTCTCCATGATGACCGCCTTGGTCGTGGAGGAACCGGAGTCCAGGCCGGCTGTGATGCCGGACTGCCTCTCCCTCGCGAGGAGCTCCTTCCTGGTGACGATGGTGACGAGGGCCTCCATCCTGGTGAGCAGCTGGGACGCTTTGAGCCTCTCCGTGAAGGAGTACGTGACCACGGGCAGCCTGGTGTTCTCCTGGATGAACCTCCTGAGCTCGTTCCTGACCAGGGCGGCCTCTGCGCATCTGAAGCATGTGGTGATGAAAACCGCGTCGGCATCGTACTTGCCGTCGGCAAGCTGGGCGGCGCGGGCGATCATCAGCTTGAGCTGCGGGGAGCGGGGGTTGAACCCGAACCTCTTGACGGCCTCGTCGATGTCCGCGGCGGACACGTCGGGGTAGACGATCTTGGCGCCTACGGACCTGGCCGCCTTCTCGATCTCGTACTGTACGCTGCTGTACTCGGTACCGCAGGAAAGCTGTGCAATCTTGATGGTCACTCCAATCCCTCCAGGAACTCCTTGGCCTGCGCGACGAAGTTGGTCGCCTGCTCGTCATCCTCCGGATAGCTCACGTGGAGCGTCGGGATGCCGCGCCTCTTGATCAGGTACTTGACCATCAGGTTGGACCTCTCGCAGCCGACGCAGCCGAAGCTGTACGGGCAGTCGTCCATGACGATCGCCGCATCGGCGGCCTCTATGAGGGGGCCCCATAGGGCCATCCTGCCCCTGATCCCCGAGGGCACCTCGACCCCCGCGTACTTCAGCCCTTTAACGACATCGTCCAGGGTGACGTTCATGGGGGGCATGTCTACCTCCAGGTTGTCGACCCTCTCCTGGATGGCCGCCATCGTGCTCAGCGGCTCGTGGCCGAACCTCTCGACCAGGTCGAAGAGGACCAGGCTGTTCGGCGGATCTATGAAGACCTTCATCAGTGCACCTCGCAAATCTTCTTGAAGTCGTTTACAGGAATGCGTTTCTTCTCCGCCGGGGGCACGTACTTGGCGCCCTTGTCCACCCTGTCGAGTCCGACCTGGATCTTGGCAAGGAGGGCCCATTCCTCCTCCAGCTGCGCGAAGCCCGGACGGGTGCCGTGCTGGGCGCGGCATCTCCTCGGGTCGCTGCACGGATAGGCCCTGATCTTGGAGAACACCTCGTTGCGGTAATCCTCCCTGACCTTGGCCAGTATCTGCAGGCATGTGCTCCTGGGGGCCTCCACGAGGCACCCGTAGCACGTCTCTTTCACTATTACGCCCTCGCCGAAGGAGTGCACCATGCGGACCAGCTGGTCCGGCGTGAGCATCGACCTCGGCGAGATCATGAACAATCTAGTCTCCCTCTCCTCGCTCATAGGTCCGCCTCCGTGATGTAGACGACGTCCTCCTCCTCCAGGCCGTCCATCAGCCTGTCGAGGTCGTCGACGAACTTGCCGACGATGTTGGTCCCGTAGGCCTCCTCGCCCGTCGGACCGTACTCCTTGCTGTCCTCCAGCCTGATGCCGATGAGGCCGTGGTGCGGCCTGGCCTGGTTGGTGATGCCGATGTCCCCGCGCTTGACCTTCTTGAACGGGTCCTGCGGGTACAGGTTCTGGGCCCTGCCCTCGTCGCCGTAGAAGGTGACCATCGGGAGGCCCTCGAAGGTGAACTGCACCTTGATGGAGCCCACCGGCTTGTGATTGAGGCCGGTGACCTTCCTGAAGTAGTGCCTGCTGAGCTCGTCCTTGCGGGACAGCTCGATCTTGAAGACGCGGTCCCTGGGCACTGCGAAGGTCTCGACCTTGCCCGCCTTCATCGCGTCCATGGTGTGCTCCGGGGTCTGCTCCACGATGATGGCATCGTCGGACTGGTCCCCGGTCCTGACCTGCTCGATGCCCCTCTCCTTGAGGAACTCGGCCCCGGCCTTCTGCGTGAGGCCCACGGCGAGCGCCCTGGGCGGGTTGGTGACCACGGTGAACGTGTCACCCTCCTTGGCGTAGGCCACGATGGCCTTGCCCGAGACTATCTGGCCGGCGATGTTTATCGCGGGGGACACCTGCCTGCGGTCCTTGTAGAACATCAAGCGGCCGTTCCCGATGCCGCGGTTCCTCACTCCGACCGCTCCGTCCTCCCTGGTGGCGCAGTCCTCGTCCGGGATGTGCACATCCAGGTCCTCCTCGCACGCGACCATGCTCCCGGCGGCGATGTCCGCGCGGATGGTCCCGTCGGATGCCAGGATCAGCAGGTGCTCGGCGGATTCTGGGGATTTCTCGTTGAGGTCCACGGTGACGTTCGTGTAGACCTTGTAGCCCTCCTCGAGCTTCATGGTCAGCTTCTTCGTGACCGTGACGTTCTCGGTGCTGGTCTCGGACATCACCGGGCGGACCTCGGTGATGGCGTCGCCCTCCCTCAGCAGGTCGAGGATGTGCCTCCCGACAGTGATCCTCCCGATGACGGCCCTGCCCGCGCCGTAGCTCCCCTTGTGGTTGTCCCTGGCGACCATGAGGTACGTGGTCTGGTTGTCGAACCCTCCGAGCGAGAGGAACGCGTCGTACGTCTTGTACATGTGCTCGGACCTGTCGAGCTTGAGGTCCGTGGGGAAGGATCCGAACGCGGCGATGTTGTGGGTGACCCACCTGGCGTTCACCTTGGGGATCTCCTCCATGAGCACCTTCCTCCATTTAGCGGCGGACTTGCCCTCGTCCAGATGGAGCACCATGATGCCGCGGGGGGTGACGAGCTCGAAGTCGCTGGTCTCCTTGACGACCTTGTCCTCGGAGAGGTACACGGCGATCAGGGTGTCCTTCACGTAGGCCTCGCCCTCCAGGGCCTCCTTGAGGGTCGCGCCGGCCTTGAGCTCCTTCTCCCTGCCGTTGACGATGACCTTCATCGGTTACCACGCTCCGGCAGCATCGACTGGACCTTGGAGACGATCTCGTCCAGCTTGTCCTGGGTGCAGGTGACTCCCCTGACGACCCCGCTGACGATCTGCACGATCTCGCCCTTGGTCTGTATCTTGTCCTCCGGCGGCATGACCACCGAGGTCTTGATCCCGATGGCGGCGAAGTCCTCGTAGTCCACGGGGCACTGCGCAACCACGATGGCCGGGATGTCCACGTTCCTGAGGATCAGCCTGGCCTTGTAGATGATGTGCATCCTGACGTTGCCCAGGTGGATCAGCGCCACCTTGTACTGCTGTATCCTCTCGACCTCTATGGGGTCCAGTCCGAAGTAGGAACCCGTGGTCATGTCCGGCGCGTCCGCGGGCACGCCGGAGCCGGCGTTGACCACCAGGACGCTGGTGTCTATGCCCTCCTCGCGGAGGGCGTACGTTATCTCGCATACCGGCTTCGTGATGTGCCTCCTGCCGGGACCCATCGCGATGGCGACGACGTCCCTGCCGGACTCGGAGATGGTCGCCCTCTGGGCAAGGCCTCCTCCGACCCCGAGTCCCATGGACTCCCTGCACTCCACGAAGCTCAGATGACGACCCATCTTCTGCTTCAAAGGATGACCTCCTGCTCTCAGTTCTCCCCTTCGGGCACCGGCTCGAGCTCGAACTGCTCCAGGACCTCCTCGGGCTTGCCGATGGTCACGACCTTGCCCGCCTTCATGAAGGCGGCGCGGTCGCAGCAGTTGAGCACGAAGTCCATGTCGTGGCTGACCACGATGAATGTCTCGCCCAGGGTCTCCCTGGCCCTTATCACCGATTTGGCCACGATGGTCTTAGTGATGGGGTCCATGGTCCCTGTGGGCTCGTCGAGTATGATTATCTTGGGCTCCTTGATGAGCACCTGGGCGAACGCGATCCTCTGGCATTCTCCCACGGAGAGGGAGTCGGGGTAGCTGTACAGGATTTTCTCGATGTCCTGCTTGGGGAACCCGACGCTTATCAGGACCTGGATGGCCTTGACCTTGGCCAGCTCCGCAGGCATCTTCATGCCGATGCAGGTGCTCAGGTTCTGGAGGATGGTGTCGAACGGGTACAGGGTGTATTCCTGGTGGAGGAACCCGATGTAGGGGGTGGCCCTGCCCTTTCCTGCGAATCCGCTCTCGGACATGTCGATCCAGTCGTCGCCCAGCTTGATCTTGACGGATCCGCCCGTGGCGGGGGACATGCCCGCGATCATGCGCGACGTGGTGGTCTTCCCGGCTCCGGAGTACCCGACCAGGCCGAAGACCTCCCTCTCCTTGATGTCGAACGTGACTCCGTCCACGGCCTTGACGACGCCCCTGACGACGGAGAAGTAGTGCTTCTCTGCGTTGTCCAGGGAGATCAGCGTCTCGCCGAGGTGACCCGCTGCGGACTTCTCGAAGTGGTAATCCTTCATGAACTCGGTGGCGATGCCCTGGGGCTCGCCCTGCATGACGACCTTGCCCGCATCGAGCAGGATCGCCTCGTCCGCCATCCTGGTGATGGCCTCGGGCCAGTGGGATGCGAACACCATGCAGATGTTGTGCTCCCTGACGTAATCGATGAGGCCCTTGTGGACGATCTCGGCCGTGGTGGGATCGAGCGTGCCGGTGGGCTCGTCCGCGAGGAAGAATATGGGGCTCTTGGCGAGCTGCCTGGCCATGACCACGCGCTGCTTCTCGCCTCCGGAGAGGTCCCTTGCGATGTGCGTGGTCCTGTGGGTCATGTTGACCAGCTCCAGCATCTTGATGGCCAGCTGGATCCTCCTGTCGCCGTCGATCTCCTTGGGGATGGCCTCCATGACGTTCTCCACGACGGTCATGTCGCCGAACAGGGCGAAAGTCCTCTGGAGCATGATGGCGATCTTGGACCTGACCGCGAGCCTGAGGGGGTCGTCCGATTTGAGGGACCAGAGGTCCACGTCCAGGGTCTCGGTCTCTCCGCCGCATGCGCATTTTTCCCCTTTGATGGGGAGCCCGATGGCGCCGCACTTCTTGCAGCGGTTCACGTGGTAGATGATGCGCCCGGAATCGGGAGCGTACTCCTCGGTGCCCCTGATCATGTGGATCAGGACGCTCTTTCCGGCAGCGCTCTTCCCTATGAGGCCGATGATCTTGCCCGTTGTGAGGGTGGCGCTGACGTTGCTGAGCACGCACTTCCCGTCGAAAGACTTGGAGACGTTCTCGATTGTCAAAAGTTCGACCGATGACTTGTCCATGCGAGGGGTACTGGATTCCCATAATAAAAGGAAACGGTATTAACACGCGTGATAGAATATCCAGTAGCCCTACGGCACCCGCTTCCATTAAATACCTGACGCTCCGATGTTTAACTATTGCCGGATGGAGGCAAGGAGACATGAACGCTGTTGATGGCAGGACCGCGCATGCCATAGAGCATGCATTCTGGAACCTCTTCCAGCGCAAGCCCCTCAGCCTCATAACGCTGCGCGAGGTGGCCGACAGGGCGAGAGTACCGGTCGAAGCCGTCACATCCCGCTACGCTGACTGCCGGTCCATACTCAGGAGCATCGAGGATGAGCAGATCGTCCAGCTGGAGGAGCTGTTCCAGAGCTATGACTGGCGCGGCCTTGACTTCGCCAACCTGTACGAGCATTACCAGAAGTACTTCTACGAGAACGAGGAAGTCCTGTACCCCCTTGTCATGGAGCACAAGGACCCCGACTTCGCCAGCGAGTACAGGAACCTCCTGGAGGACCGCCTCTTCCAGGACCTGAACATCTACACCAAGAAGAAGAACAACCTGGCACCGGAGATAGTCGAGTATCTGATAGAGTGCTTCATCGAGATGTTCCTGATAGGTGTGGCCCGGCACCGGTTCGCGAAGGAGGAGGTGGCGAAGATCGCCAACGGCGTGATGCGCGAGGGATTCGAGAACGTCCTCCGTGACGACTACGGCGTGGTTTTCAAGATCATCTACAGGGACGAGCGACGGCGGCCGAGTGGATGGGTTTATCTATTGGATGAACGGTTCATCCATCATGTTGGACGGCGGCGTGAGGACGGGCGGACCCATCCCCAAATTCAACGACTACCACATCTGGAAGGCCCTGAACCACCTCAGCGACAAGGAGCCGGTGGGCAGGAAGAAGCTGGCCTCCGTGCTCGGCATCGGCGAGGGCAGCACCCGCACAATCCTCAACATCATGCAGGACGAGAACCTGATCTCGATAGGCAAGAGCGGGATCTTCCTGACCAACGAGGGCATCGAGACGAAGAAGAAGCTCCACATGGACGTCGTCCGCATCCCCGCCGGCGACCTAACCATCGGGGACTGGGACTGCGCCGTCCGCGTCCCGCGCATGGCCCGCAACGTGAAGTACGGCTGCGAGGAGAGGGACCGCGCCATCATCTCCGGCGCCAGAGGGGCGACCACGCTCGTCTACACCAACAACAAGCTCATGTTCGCCGGCGAGGAGTACCCCGTCGACGAAGATACCGAGGAGAGGATCAAGTCCGTATTCAACCTCAGGAACGAGGACGTCGTCATCATCGGCACCGGCCCGGACCCGGAGTCCGCCGAGAACGGCGCCGTCGCCGCCGGACTGTACATACTCGGAGGCCTCGGGTTCGGGAAGGAGGACAAGGTCCTGCTGTCCCCGAACATCACCGGCAACGAGCTTATCTCCCTGGCGTTCGCCATCCACGACCTCGTGGGCGGCCTGCCCGTCTGCGCCAAGAGCAAGAACAACCTCGGCATAAGGATCGAGGAGGGCAGGGTCGTCGACAACGCCTATACCGGCGAGGTGCTGGAGGAGGTCATCGAGGTCGGCACCACGATACGCAGGATCGCCACCTCCGGGCCCTACAAGGGCATAAGGGTCATCGTCACCCCCATCGAGATGGACAGCCGCGTCATCGCCTCCATCGGGGTCGTCGACATCAGGACCATGGCCGGGAAGGACAATCTGATCAGGCTCAGGAGCGACGAGGAATGAGCGATTGCAAGGTCTGCGTCGACGCCGGCGTCTGCAAGATGAAGACCATCATCACCGCCAAGGACAACGGCATGGGCATGGTGGACGTCACCCTCGAGAGCGACTGCCCCAACATCCTCAGGCTGTCCTGGGTCCTCACCGAGCCGCTGAGCCCCTACGGGGAGGTGGAAGCGGAATTCTCGGAGTCCACCGTGTACAAGCTCTGCGAGGGCAGGATCCCCCACACCGCCTGCCCCGTGCCCAGCGCCATCGTCAAAGCCATAGAGGTGGCCGGGGATCTCGGCCTGAAGAGGGACGTCTCCATAACCTTCCTCGAGGACGAGCGAGCTTTCCGGACGGAACCCATTATAACAATGTATTAATATTAGGTCTATCAGTACTTCGCCATAAAGCATCAATGGGAGTGCGACAAATGGCGAAGAAGCAATTCAAAGCGGAGTCCAAGCAGTTGCTGGACCTGATGATCAACTCGATCTACACCCACAGAGAGATCTTCCTCAGGGAAATCATTTCCAATGCATCGGACGCCATCGACAAGCTGCATTACAAATCGATAACGGAACCGGACATTGCCGTCGCCCGCGAGGACCTCATGATCAGGGTGTCCGTGGACCCGGAGGCCAGGACCGTCACCGTCTCCGACAACGGCATAGGGATGACCAAGGAGGACATGGACGCCAACCTGGGGGTCATCGCCCACAGCGGGTCCCTCGAGTTCAAGAAGGGCATCGAGTCCGCCGACGTGGACATCATCGGCCAGTTCGGAGTGGGCTTCTACTCCTCGTTCCTCGTCTCCGACAAGGTAACCGTCAGGTCCAAGGCCTACGGCCAGGACCAGGCCTGGGAATGGAAGAGCGAGGGCGCGGACGGGTACACAGTGAAGGAGTGCCAGAAGGACGGGTTCGGGACCGACGTCATCATGCACATCCGCCCCAACGCGGACGGCGAGGACTTCGACCAGTACCTGGACGACTACGTGCTGCAGATGCTGATCAAGAAGTACTCCGACTACGTCCGCTGGCCCATCCACATGGACCTCGAGAAGGGGGCCATGGAGGAGACCGGCGAGGTCGACGAGGAGGGGAACCCCAAGAAGGAGTGGAAGACCCACAGGGAGGACACCGTGGTCAACAGCATGGTCCCCATCTGGCAGCGCCCCAAGGACGAGGCCACCGACGAGGAGTGCTTCAAGTTCTACCAGGAGAAGTTCCGCGACTACGAGGACCCCGTCTCTGTGATCAGGGTCAACGCCGAGGGCGCGGTGAGCTACCGCGCCATGCTGTTCATCCCCAAGGCCGCCCCGTACAACTTCTACAGCAGGGACTTCGAGCCCGGCCTGCAGCTGTACTCCTCCGGCGTGATGATCATGGACAAGTGCAAGGACGTCCTGCCCGAGTGCTTCAGGTTCGTCAGGGGGGTCGTCGACTCACCCGACCTCAGCCTGAACATCTCCAGGGAGATCCTCCAACACGACCGCCAGCTCTCCACGATCAAGGCCAACATCGAGAAGAAGATCAAGGCCGAGCTCGCCCGCCTCATGACCGACGAGCCGGAGAAGTACGCGGAGTTCTACAAGAGCTTCGGCACCCAGCTGAAGTACTCCATAGTGGACGGCTACGGCGCCAAGGCCGACGTCCTGCAGGACCTGATAATGTTCCATTCCTTCGAGAAAGACAAGCCCATCTCGCTGAGGGAGTACAGGGATGCCATGCCCGAGGGGCAGGAGAAGATCTACTACGCATCCGCCGACAGCGTCGCCAGGGCCAAGCAGCTCCCCCAGACCGAGCAGGTCAGGGAGAAGGGCTTCGACATCCTCTGCATGAGCGAGGAGGCGGACGACTTCGTCGTCAAGACCCTCCGCCAGTACGACGGCAAGGACTTCTGCGACGTCGCGGGCGCCGATCTGGGCCTGGAGACCGAAGAGGAGAAGAAAGAGGCCGACGAGAGGGACGAGGCCGAGAGGACCGTCACGGACTTCGTGAAGGAGACCTTGGGAGACAGGGTCGCCGCCGTGAAGCTCTCCAGGAAGCTCAAGACCCATCCCGTGTGCCTGAGCACCCAGGGAGAGGTCTCCCTGGAGATGGAGAAGTACTTCGCCAGCATCCCCGGGGACATCGAGTCCAACAAGGTCAAGGCCCAAAGGGTCCTGGAGATCAACGCCGACCACCCCGCCTACGCCGCCCTCAAGGAGGCCGTGTTCTCCGACCAGGAGAAGGCCAAGGCCATGGCTGAGATCATGTACGGCCAGGCGGTGCTCATCGCCGGCGTCCCCATGGACGACGTGTCGGCCTACTCCGACAGCGTCTTCAAACTGTTCTGAGACCGGGTCCGGACCCGGTCGACATGCCCCGGGCATATGCCCCGGGGCCACTTCTTCTCAAAAAATAAGGGGCAGGGGGGTGGCCCCCTGCGTTTGGATCATTCCTTTCCGGTCGCGTCGTTGATGGTGCCGGTGTATGCAGCCACAGGATCCTCCCTCTTGATGAGCGCGATGATGGGGCTGATGATTGCCAGGATGACACCAATCAGGCAGATCCACAATCCGTAACCGATGCTGACACTGACTCCGAGCAGAGATCCGGTGTCATCGTTGATGTTCACGACAGCAACGATGCAGAAGATCAGGGCCAGGATCATGACGATCAGGGAGATGACGGGGATGTACTTGTTGACCTTGACACTCTGAACAAAGTTCAGGAGGAATATGATGAGGGTCAGAATTCCACCGATGATGCAGAGCACAGGTGCATATTTGGTCAGCACGTCTTTGATGCCGTCGGCATCAAAATCCGTAACGAAATCCCAGCCACTAGCACTGGAGGTTTCCCCATAGCCCGCGACAACGACTTTGACGGTCTCCCACGGAAGGAAGACGCCAATAATCGCTATCAGGGCGCCAATGATGGCGAGAATACCGATTATCTGTTTCTTTTGCATATCCATACCTTCTGGCTATTCGCCGATTAGGAATCCATGTGTCAATTATAAATCGTTATTGCCGTTTTTTGCTTATTTTCACATCCAATTGGAACGGTAAGCTTACCTGCTGGATATTCTTGCCAACGTAACCGTTCGACTGAAAAAACCTCGAAAACTATGAAAAATTACCTCTTTTGCAAAGAGATTGGATCGTCGAAATGTGCCAGCATCATCGACATGTCCCAAACCGCAGGGAAGAGCCCCGCCTCTTCCCTTTTTTATATGTAGCCCCATACGGGTGCGGATGAGGCCATTTTCTGAGCGCACGAAATTCATGCCGGGGGATTCCTTCGAGGAGGACATGCGCCGGCTCGCGGGGGAGGTCCGCAGCGAGTGCGAGTACATCCCCACGGAGCTGGACCACCCGGACTACAGGATACTCAGCGAAGGCCAGAGGAACTACTTCTTTTACTGGCGCTCGGAGCTGGCCAACGGCAACCTGCTCGTCAACGACGAGGGCCTCATGTGGCTGCGCATGTGCGAGATCGTCAATCTGGACACCAACCCGATGCAGGGCTACCGCGAGCTGAAGCTCATGCTCGACAGGGGCGGCTACAAGAGGGTGCGCGACACCGTGACGTCCACGCTGGTGGACTGGTGCATCGCGCATTCCCTGCCGATACCGCCGATATGGATCTGGGGCTGGGACAAGAGGCACGACGTGGTCCTCACCAGCGCCCTGTCGCCCGCCCCCGACAGGCTCCCGCTGGAGTTCATCAAGCGCGAGGGGCAGGTGGACGACGTCTACTACGACATGAACACCGACATGCTGGAGGACGTTTGCAACGCCGCCATACAGGCGCTGGACAGGCACCTCATCATGATGACCGGGCGCGGCCTGCTGGAGACCTACTCCCGCAGGGACGCGACCATGCACACGGTGTACGAGGGGCTGGTCTGCTTCAGGGAGGACCGCTCATACAGGGTGAGCTACCTGAAGCCCACCGCCGAGTTCAGGACGATGATGAAATCCATCGTCCGCTACGGGGAGAAGCTCCTGTTCAAGAAGATGGGGTACAACGGCCCCAACTGCCCCGGGGCGTTCAAGAACGAGTACAGGAAGATCGCCGATGCCGCGGCAGAGGCGGTCGAGAAGGACGGCTACATCCAGCTGCCCAAATCCGAGCTGCTGTACAGCGCGGTCCCGGTATCCCGCAGGGAGAGGATGCTCATAGAGATGGGCGAGCAGCTGGAGGAGTCGGAGGGCGGCAAGGTCCTCGAGGACCTGACCGCCAAGGCCATGGCCGTCAGGCCCGGATTCGAGTCGGACCTGAGGGACCTCTCGGAGAGGATCCAGCCCTATCCGAAGCAGTACGTCCCGTCGGGCGCGACCAACCTGGTCCCCGACCAGGCCTCCGACGATGCCATGGACTACTACCTCTACTGGAGGGACGAGGCGAAGAACGGCACGTTCCACGACACCGACAGGGGGTACCTGTGGCTGTACCTGTGCGAGCTGATTAACTCGGACGAGGAGCCGGGCAGGGTGCTCGATTCCCTGTCCGAGATGGCAAGAGCGTACGAGCAGGACGAGGAGCGCCCGTTCATCGGATCAGCATATCTAGACTACGCCCTGGCCAACGGCATCAGGAGCATCGACCCCGGGGTCATAAGGAACAACCTGTCCATGAACCTGGCCATGGACTCGGTGTTCTCCGACGACCCGGTGCTGGACATCGGCACGGTGTCCAGGGCCTCGGGGCTGAAGACCGAGACCGCCCTGAGGGGGTTCGACGACACCTGCCTGAGGGCGCTCATGATGGCGCTCAGGGAGCTGGATGCCTCGACCCCGATATACCTCAGGTGCAGGCTGAGGTCGGACATGTACAGGGACAGGGCGTTCAAGCGCCTGAGGTACTACGGCGACCTGCCGAAGGAGATCTCCGTCGAGTATCTAGACTACCTCAGCAGCGACTCCTTCTCCGACGGGCTCCGGGACCTGGCCAGATGCGTGCTGCAGACTGTCGCCAAAGCCAGAGGCGGCAAGGGGAAGGTCAAGGTCGACAGGGCGTTCGGGCAGGCCGTCGGGCAGATCGTGGAGAGATGCGCCAAGGCCGCGGTCGCCACCCAGGACCGGGCGGCGAAGCGCAGGATAGAGATAGACCCGGTGAAGCTCAGGAAGGCGGAGTCCGACCTGGACGAGGTCACCGGCATGATGGGCGTGGAGGACGCCGGGCAGGAGGAGCCCGAACAGGCCCCCGAATCCCCGGCGGAGGAGGGATGGTCCGCATTCAGGGCATCCTTGACGCCGGACGAGATAGCTTACATCGGATCGGTCCTGGCCGGGTCGCCGTCCGCTTCCGGCGGGAAGGCGATCAGGCTCGAGGATTCGATCAACGGGAAGGCCATGGACGCCGTGGGCGATGCCGTCGTGGAGGACGGCGAGCCGATAGAGGATTACATAGAGCAGCTGGAGGAGATGATGGGATGAGCGAGGTGCAGATACCCAAGAGGACGCTTGTGACCCTGATGAACGCCCTTTCGTCGGGCGTGGTGCCCAGGCGCGGCCTGGAGTACATCGCAGTGGGCCGCAAGAAGGAGACGGAGACCTTCGTGAACGACCTGGAGGACACCGCCGCGGGAGGGGGCGCATTCAGGTTCATATCCGGCCGCTTCGGGAACGGGAAGAGCTTCATGACGCAGATGGTCAGGAACTACGCCATGGACCGCGGGTTCGCGGTCATGGACGCCGACCTCGCAGTCAACCGCAGGCTCACCGGGACGAAGGAGGAGGGGCTGAACACGTACAGGGAGCTGGTGAAGAACACTGCCTACAAGCAGCGCCCCGACGGCGGGGCCATGGAGGCCATCCTGCAGAGCTGGCTGGCGGACGCCAGGGAGAGGATCGCCACGAGGGATGGCATATCCTCGGACGAGGTGAGCGCCGCATCCGTCGAGAAGGAGCTCCGCGGCATCACCGCCAGCATGTCATCCATGCAGTTCTACCAGGACTTCATCAGGGCCGTCGCGGGATACTGCGCCGACTCCATGGCCGGCAACGACGACAGCCCCCGCCTGAAATGGCTCAAGGGGGAGTACAGGCTCAAGGGCGAGTCCAGGGCGGAGACCGGAATCGCCAACATCATCTGGGACGACAACTGGTACGAGTTCATCAAGCTCTGGGCCGAGTTCTTCGTCTGCCTGGGGTTCAAGGGCATGGTCGTCTTCATCGACGAGGGCGTCGTGCTGTACAAGATCCAGAACCGCACGGCCAGGTCCAACAACTACGAGAGGCTGCTGTCGATGTTCAACGACATCATGCAGGGGAAGTCATCCCACCTGTCCATGTACGTCTGCGGGACCCCCGAGTTCATCGAGGACCCCAACAGGGGGCTGTACAGCTACGAGGCGCTCAGGTCCAGGCTGGTCACGGGCAGGTACGAGAACGGCTACGACAACTACCTCGGGCCGGTCATCAACCTCCGCCCGCTGACGGACGAGGAGATCTTCGTCCTCATCAGGAGGATAAGGGACCTGCACGAGCAGCGCTACGGGTACGAGTCCGGGATCGACGACGCGATGATGGAGGAGTACCTCAGGGTGGTGCTTGGCAACGTGATATCCACCACCATGGTCACCCCGAGGGAGATCACCAGGGACTTCATCAGCCTGCTGGACACCCTGCACCAGAACCCCGACGCGTCATTCGACGACATGGTCAACAACCGCTCGGTGGAGGGCACGGACAACCCCGACGACATCATCGAGGACCTCGAGGTATGACCGATCATTTCGAGCAGCTGCCCTGGTTCTTGAAGGAGTACGTCCACAGGAACGGATGGAACGGCTTCAGGGACATACAGACGAGGTCCTTCGACATCTTCGCCGGCAGCGACGACCACATCCTCATCTCCGCAGGGACGTCCAGCGGGAAGACCGAGGCGGCGATGTTCCCGGTCATAGCCTCGCTGTATAACAACCCCTGCGAGGGCATCGGCGCGTTGTACGTCGGGCCGCTGAAGGCGCTCATCGACGACCAGTTCGCCAGGATGGAGATGCTGCTCAGGGACTCGTACATCCCGGTCACAGGATGGCACGGGGATGTCCCGCAGAGCGTCAAGGATAGGCTAATGAGGCATCCTGAGGGCATCCTGCAGATCACCCCGGAGTCGCTGCAGAACATCATCGCCGACAGCCCCGAGACTCTGAGGAGGCTGTTCGGGAGCCTGAGGTTCGTGGTCATCGACGAGGTTCACGCATTCATGGACTCCGACCGCGGGAGGCAGCTCCAGTGCTGCCTGCAGAGGCTGGAGGTCTCGGCGGGCTGCGACCCCAGGAGGATCGGGCTCTCCGCAACCATATCAGACCTGGGCGCGGCGGCCGAATGGCTTTCCGCCGACACCGGCAGGAGGGCCTCGGTGGTCTCCGATCCCATGGTCGGGAAGCGCGATATCAGCATCCAGTACAACTACATCCCCGTGGAGGGCGAGGAGGACGACCTCGACCGCAAGAGGGGCATCACGCGCTACTACCGCAGGCTCTACGAGGACGTCCGCGGGAGGGACTGCATCGTGTTCGTCAACAGCCGCTCCGAGGCGGAGATCACAGGCAGGTCGCTGAAGAAGGTGGCCGAGACGTACGGCGAGAAGGACCTGGTGCACGTCCATCACGGGAGCATATCAGGCGAGCTCAGGAAGGCGGCCGAGAACGCCCTGAAGGACCCGTCGGGCAAGGCGGCCGTGGTGGCGACGGTGACCCTGGAGCTCGGGATCGACATCGGCGGCCTGGACGGCATCGTGCAGATCGGATCACCCATGACGTGCTCGAGCATGGTGCAGAGGGTCGGGAGGTCCGGGCGCAGGGGCAACAGGCAATGCATGACCATCATCTGCAACGGCGACCCCGTGAGGTGGTGGTCGTACGTCGAGGGCGTCGACACCAATCTGGTGAAGGCCGTTGCGCTTACGCTGCTCGTGCTCCGGGAGAACTGGACGGAGCCCCCGTCCCCGGCGGCGCTGCCCTACGGACTGCTGTACCATCAGACCATGGAGTACCTGAGAGCGGGCCTCGGGGCCAAGTTCCCCATGCTGGTCTCCGACGTCCTCTCCATGTACCCGTTCAGGGAGATCACCCAGGAGGACTACAGGATACTGATAGGCCACATGGTAAACCAGGACCAGCTCGTGCAGATGGAGGACGGGACGCTCCTCATCGGACCCAAGGGCGAGAGGACGGTCTTCAACCGCGACTTCTGCTCCGTGTTCAAGGTCAGGAAGGAGGTCGAGGTCATGTGCGAGGGAAAGCCCGTCGGCTCCATTCAGGAGCTCCCCGAGGTGGGCGACCTGATACAGCTCGCCGGCGGGATATGGGAGGTGGTGGAGGTGAAGGAGGCGCAGCTCACCGTGAACGTCGTGGAGTCCGACGGCAACGCCAACAACCCCTGGAAATCCGGGACCCCTCCCCTGGACCCGAGGGTGATGGAGATGATGCGCGCGGTGCTCCGCTCCGACAGGAGGTACCCGTTCCTGGACGAGGCGGGCAACGATGCCTTGGATGCGTGCAGGGCCACGGCGAGGGAGTGCGGGATGACCGAGCTCTTCACCTACATCGACTCGGACACCATCAGGATCCACCCGTGGGTGGGGACCGTGCAGTTCGACACCCTCCGCAGGATAATAGAGAACATGGACGGGGTGGACTCCGTCCAGTACGTGCAACCATACTTCATCGACGTGGCCTGCGATATAACGCCGGAGAGGCTGATCGATGGGATCCGCCGCTTCGTGAGGAAAGGGGACCCCGAATCGCTGGTCACCGACAGGGACCTCGTCCGCGCCGGGAAGTACGACAGGTTCGTGCCGCCGGCCCTGCAGTCCAAGGCCTACGCCAGGGACAGGCTGGACTTCGATTTCGAGCTGGATCCGGATTCCCGATCGAGCGCCGTGGAACAGGCACTTCGTCTGGTACTCCGGTTCGCTGGAAACGTACATCCCGAGCTTCTTGTAGTGGCCCTCGTCCACCGCGGAAATGATGACCGAGGAGTGGACGTCGGAGCCCCTGAGCATGGGCAGCGCGGACAGCGCCTTCTCGGCCTGAGGGTCGTGGTTCGCCATGATGGCCAGGGCGACCAGCATCTCGTCCAGGTGGAGCCTTGGGTTCTTGTTCCCCAGGTAATCGACCTTGAGCCTCTGCATGGACTTGATCACATCGGGGGAGATCAGCATCACATCGTCATCGATCCCCGCCAGGGTCTTCAGCGCGTTGAGCAGCATGGCGGACGAAGCGGTGAGCAGCGGCGACGCCTTGCCCTCGATGACCATCCCGGACGGCAGCTCCGCGGCCACGACCGGCCTGTCGGTCTCCGTCATCCTCTGCCTCACGGCGTTGACAACCTTGCGGTACGTGACATCGATGCCGGCCTGCTTCATCAGGATCTCCGACTTAAACAGGACGCTGTCGTCGATGCGGCCCTCCTTGCGGTCCCTGAGCGCGGTGAAGTAGCGCCTGATGATCTCCTCGTTGGCGGCCTTCCTGACCTTCTCGTCATCGACGATGCAGTTCCCCGCCATGTTCACCCCCATGTCCGTGGGGGACCTGTAGAGTGACCTTCCGAAGATGCCCTTCAGGATGGCATCGACCACGGGGAACACCTCGATGTCCCTGTTGTAGTTGACCGTGGTCTTGCCATAGGCCTCGAGGTGGAACGGGTCGATCATGTTCTTGTCGTTGAGGTCCGCGGTGGCGGCCTCGTAAGCGATGTTCACGGGGTGGTTCAGCGGGATGTTCCATATGGGGAACGTCTCGAACTTGGCGTACCCCGCGGAGACCCCCCTGCGCTTCTCGTGGTAGAGCTGCGACAGGCACACGGCCATCTTGCCGCTGCCCGGACCGGGGGCGGTGACGACGACCAGAGGCTTGGTGGTCTCGACGAAGTCGTTCCTGCCGTAACCCTCATCGCTGGCGATCAGGTCGACGTTCGTGGGATAGCCCTCGATCGGATAGTGCCTGTACACCTTGAGGCCCAGGGCCTCCGCCTTCTTCTGGAGCTGTTCGGCCGCCGGCTGTCCGGTGTACTTGGTGATCACCAGGCCGCATACGTGGATGCCGCGGTCGGTGAAGGAATCTACTAGCCTGAAGACCTCGGAGTCGTAGCCGACCCCGATGTCCTTGCGGATCTTGTTCTTGACGATGTCCTCCGCATTGATGACGACGATGGCCTCGGCCTCCGATCCGAACTCCATGAGCATCCTTATCTTGGAGTCGGGCATGAAGCCGGGAAGGACGCGGGACGCGTGATAATCATCGAAGAGCTTACCGCCGAACTCTAGGTAGAGCTTACCGCCGAACTGGCCGATGCGCTCCCTGATGTGCTCGGACTGGGTCCGGAGGTACATCTCGTTGTCGAATCCGCTTAGCATTGTTGGAAATAGGCCTCTTAGCAGATAAACCTTTTCTACGATTGGACTCTTAATCACAGCTATTCAAAAAGATATGACTGAATATTTCATAATTTATTAGATGAATATCTAATTAATAACTATGTTTTTAGATGATTATCGTAACGATTCGGGGAAGCGCCTTTGGCGAATCGCGATATAGTCGTAACCCATCGCCGGTCGCATGGAAGCACCGGCGTTCTTCATCCGCCGCAGGAACGAGGCCATGGAGGCCGCCCGCCCCGTCTTCAATGGGACGACCCTCCTGAAACCGCCGTCCTGGTCCCCTCTGGCCGATGCCCTGAAGCATGTCTACAGGGATGTCAGGAAGCCTTTCCTGGCGGTCGACGGGGACAGCCTGGCCTCCGGAATGCTGGGTACCGAGGTGATGAAGAACCTCCGCGTCCGCGGCGCGGATGTCTGGCTCTTGTCGTACGTCGAGATAGCCGAAGATGTGTTCGATGCGTTCAACATGGGCGCCGACATGCTCCTCGCCCCGCTGCACACGATCCGCTCTGTGACCGCCCTCAGGGACATCCACGGGGTCTCCGACAGCGTGATCCCGACCCTGTTCTGCTCCGGCGGCGAAGCAGCCGGCATCAAGGGGCGCGTCGGGATCTGCGACGCTTTGTCCATGCTGGCCGACGAGGGGTTCCCCAGATGCTGCGTCCTGGACACCGACGGTTCGGTGGACTGGAACGGCGTGATGGAGGATTTCCCATCGGCGATCCCCTTCTCGGATCGCCACATCGAGGGATTCGGCCTGACTTTCGCTGCCTGCGATCCCCGAGGGCCTGGGCGATGCGCTCCCTGGAGTCCGAATAAGTCTCCTCCACGGGATGGCCGTCCGTCCTTTCGACGGTGACGATGCCGATCAGCCCGATGCCCATCGACCTGCAGAACCTCTCCACGACCTTCTGGGCAGGGCAGCCCTCCTCGACGCCGCGACCCCCGCACAGGAGTGCCAGGCATTCCTTCGGACGCTCCAGTTCCCGGCGGTTCCAATGCAGCTGGAACCTGCCTAGGGCCCTGACGGTGGGGGACGAGAGCCCATCGAAGAATATGGGCGACGCGATGACCAGGAGATCCGACTCGCCGAAGGACCCGTAGACGAACCTCATGTCGTCCTCCTTCCTGCACATGCCCGCCGTAGCGCACGAATCGCATCCGTCGCAGTCTGCGATGGCCATGTCGGAGGGGCAGAACATCCTCACGGGATAGCCGCGGGACGCGAGCTCCTCCGCTGCGGCCTTGCACATGGCCGACGTGTGGCCCTTCGGATTCCCGCTGCCGCAGATGATCGTGGCGACTCCCATGCCGTGATTATCGGGCCTTCGGATAATTACCTTTACTATTAGCGGCATTACCGGGCATGCAGGGCAGGTACGTTCTCGCAGACGACCCCGATGCGGGCCCCGACTTCCTCGTCACATCGAGGATCAGGAGGTGCAACGGATGCTCCACGTGCATCACGTCGTCCCCGGGCAGATGCTCCCAGTACGACGCCCTGTCGCCCGAGATCCCCCGGATCCTGTCCTCAGATGTGCTGGTCATAGACTCGGCAGTGGACGGGGATATGGTCCGCATGCCCATGAGGAAGGCCGTGGAGAGGCTCTCCAACATATTCCTCGCGTGGACCGATGCCGGATGGAACGTGCCCCAGGACATCGGCATGACATCCCTCAGGGAGATCGTCGTCAGCTGCGCAGGCAAGGGCTCCGAGGAGTTCGAGCACTACATGAGGGAGATGCTGCTGAAGGGCCCAGTTCAGAGGATCTCCTTCGAATACAAGCGAAAAAAACAGGGATTAAGGGGTTTGGGATGAGGGGGCGGGCCCCCTCGTGAAATTCACTCCTTGGGGGTGTTGTCCCAGACCTGGACGAACTCGACGCGCTGGACGCCGAAGATCTCGCGGACGTCAGAGACGACCTTGTACTTGGCGATCATCCAGTTCTGGTCGAACTTGCAGCGCTCGGACTCGGTGATGACGACCTTGTCGTCGGCGAAGGCGAACTCGAAGCCCTCAGCGGACTCGAAGGCGGCGTTGATGACGGCCTTGGCCTTCTCGTTGTTGTCGGAGATCTCCTCGGTGACGGTGAACTTGTAGTGGAGGTCGTGTCCGGCGAGGTGGTTGTTGAAGTCGACCTTGACACGGCCGGCTCCGACGGACATGACGATTCCGGTCTTGTTGCCCAGGGAGACGGGCATGCCGGGGTAGGGGTTGATCTCCTGCTTGTAGAACTCCTTGATCGGGTGGGTCTCGATGAGCTTGGGGTTCCTGGCGCCGGCGGCCTTCTCGCAGGGGATGGTGACCTCGGTCTCCTTTCCGATTTCGGCTGCAGCGACGGCGGCGTCGAGGTCGGGGAAGAAGCTCTTGGATCCGACGATGTAGGTGATGGGCTCGTAGGTCATCCTCTCATCGTAGATCCCGGCCTCCTCGGCGGCGGCCTTGTCGGTCGTGTCGAAGAGCTTGTCGTCCATGTCAGCGAAGTAAGCGCAGTAGTTCAGGCGCACGATTTTCTTTGCATCTGCCATTTTGAATCACCTGATGTGTGAAATGGAATGGGCGGACGATACGTCCCCTATTATAAAGACTATTGCACACGCGCTCACGCGCGTTGTGTGCATACACGACTGAAAACGTTATAAACGGGGGTGCATTTGTCCCGACCAGCCTACCAACCATGCCGCCTTTGCATAGCCCGGTAGTGCGGCTGACTTGTAATCAGCAGGTCGGGGATTCGAATTCCTCAGGCGGCTCCATTTCTCCCACATTGGCACATCGGTTGAGGATCAGTATCCTCGGCCTGCCGTAATCCGTGTTGACCACGCACTCGATCCCGAAGACCTTCTCTATGTTCTCCGGGGTGAGGACGTCCATAGACGGCCCGAAATCGACTACCTCCCCGTCGTCGATCATCAGGATCTCATCGCAGAAGCGCATAGCCAGATCCAGATCGTGGATAATCAGGCAGGCCATGAAGCCCCGCTCCTTTACCGTGGAACGGATGGTCTCCAATACATCGATCTGGTACCTGATGTCCAGATTGCTGGTGGGCTCGTCCAGCATTATCAGCCTGGCACCCTGGGCTATCGCCCTGGCCACCAGCACCCTCTGGGCCTGGCCGCTGCTCAGCTTGTTGAAGGGCCGGGAGGCATACTCGGCGACGTTCATGTCCCTCATAGCCTCCCAGGCGACCTCCCTGTCCCGTTCCGTGTAGTTCCAGGCGATATAGGGCAGACGTCCCATCAGGACCACTTCGTAGACCGACGGAGGCATTTGATCGATGTAGGCAGTCTGAGGGACGAACCCTATGCGCTTGGCTATCTCGGTACGAGTCAATCCGGAGAGGTCCTCCCCATCCAGTTTTACCTCTCCGGAAGATGGCTCCAGGATGCGCGTTATGCATCTGATGAGTGTCGTCTTGCCCGACCCGTTGGGCCCGACGATCCCGAGTACCTGACCTCCCCCCAGATGCAGAGAAATATTCCTGAGGTCCGACTTCTCGCCGTAGCTGAAGTTCAGCCCAGTAACATCTAAAGCCATATTCACACATATTGAATAATACTATTTTAGAATTCGTGTTACGACTATAAATATTACCAGAGATATGTCCAACTATGGATTCCAAATTCATAGCGATCATCGCGGTCGCGGCAGTGGCGGTCATCGGAATCGCCGCATTCGTCGCGTTCTCCGGTGGATCGGAACACAAGGATGTGGGAGGATACGGCCTCGAGATATTCGGGAACGTCGACGGCGATAACGACGTCGATGATAAGGACGCCGACCTCCTCCAGAAATACCTCAAAGCGAAGGAGAAGGGGGAAACCCCTCCCTCCATCACCCTCGACCTCGCCGACGCCAACGACGACGGCAAGGTGGATTCGAAGGACGTGGACGAGATCAAAACCATCGCGTCCGGCAAAGCGAAGTACATCCACTTCCTGGACGGCAACGGCAAGGAGATGAGGGTGTCCACCGACATCCAGCGCATCGGCGCGGAGTACTTCTGCAACACCGAACTCTGCATGATCCTCGGAGTAATGGACAAGGTCGCCGCTGTCGACTACGCCCCCTACATGCAGAAGGATTTCTACTTCCAGGACGAGACCCAGAGGGCCAACGTCAAGAACATGGTCAGCATGAACTCCCCGGACTACGACATGGTCAACTCGTTCGAGCTGGACATCCTGTTCACCTTCTCGTATGACCCCGACCTGAACGCAACCAAGCAGGCGAAGCTCGTGGACTGCGACGTCGTCTACCTGGGACTCTACTACCCCAACCTCCTGAAGGCCGAGAACTCGGACTACGTCCACGGCATCCTGAAGGCCGGGTACATCCTGGGCAAGGTCGACCGCGCCGAAGCGTACGTCGACTGGATCCTCCAGAAGCTCAACTACCTCATGGACAAGACCAAGGGCATCCCCGAGGCGGACAAGCCCCACGTCATGATGACCAACTACCAGAACAGCTACCTCTCGGACGAGGCCCGCACCAACATGACCGCGTACGGGTACAACGATCCGCAGGGACAGGCCCTCCTGGTCGCCGGAGGCCACAACATCCTCCAGGACATCAGCGAGGAGGCCTACAAGAGCGGGTACAGCAAGTCCGTGCAGTACGATGCCGTATTCAACGACGACCCCAAGGTGTATGCCGACTACATCTTCTGCCACACGGTCCAGTACACCTATGCGGCGACCGAGATGAAGGGCGTGTCCCACGGGTACTGCACCAACGACTACTCAGACTTCATCAAGGCATGGAACTTCGCGTACGACAGGCCCCTGGTCTCCGACGAGCTCGGATCCAAGAATCACCTACACATCAACTCCGGGGACCTGAGGAACGGCTGCAGCGGAGGCGTGCTCCTGGCAGCATACCTGGCCAAGGTCATCAACGCGGACCTCTTCGGAGATCTCGACCCCGTGGCCCTCCACAACAGCTACGTGAAAGAATGGCTCGGAGTGGATGGATACGATGTCACCACCCAGGCCGTCGTCATCTATCCGAGCGTCTGATGAAAACGAGGGGGCCCCGGCCCCCTTCCCTTATCCGAGAATGGTGAATCGATGGACTGGGAGCTGACCTGGATGGAGGAGCTCGAGGGCACCACCCGCAGGGACCTGGACAGCAAGGGGTTCTGGGACGACAAGGTGGGCAGCCTCCTGGAGAACAGGGGTTTCGGCGCCGACATGACACGGTGGCAGCTATCCGTCCTCGATCCGTCGGAAAACGACTTCTGCATCGACATCGGCTGCGGATGCGGCCGCCTGTCGATCCCCGTCGCGAAGATGTGCAAGGGCATCGTGGCCCTGGACGGATCCGGCCCCATGCTGGACGAGCTGTCCGCCCGCGCGGCCCGCGACGGGATATCCAACATAACGGTCGCCAGGTCCCACTGGCAGGAGTACGAGCCCGCGAGACGTTTCGACCTAGCGTTCGCCTCGTTCTCGATGTTCATGCGCGACATACGCTGCCAGCTGCTGCGGATGTCGGAATGCTCCGGCCGCTGCGTGGTGTTCGCCTCCGCCGACCTGAGGATACCCGAATCGGCCCAGAGGTCCGTCCTCGGGAGGATCGTCACCCGCTACTCCGATGCCGAGATGATATTCGGCATCGCCGGGGATGCGGGTTTAGAACCGGAACTAGAGACCGAGACTTTCGAGAGGGAGGCCCCGGGCGATCCGGAGAGGACGATACAGAAGCTGGCCGCCATGTGCGGAGTCGGCTCTGACAACGAGAGGCTGAGGGAATACGTGTTTTCCGGACGGTGCGCCGAGGACCTCTCCGAGGTCCATGCGGGGGCGATATCATGGAGGAACCGACGATGGATGCGGCGAAAGGCGAGATCAAGCGCCTGCACAAGCGCAGAATCCTGTACATCGTGGTTGCGACCATCGCCCTGGTGCTGCTCATGTCGTGGTCTGTCACGATCAGCTCCACCACCATCACCCCTGTCCAGGTCTACGAGGTGCTCATCAACGCGATCTTCCCCGGGACCTTCGACGTCCCCTACAGGACGACCCACATCGTGATGAACACCTATCTCCCGAGGGTGCTCATGGCGATGGTCGCCGGCGCGCTTCTCGCCATCGGCGGCGCGGTCACCCAGACAATCATGCGCAACAGCCTCGCGACCCCATACACCCTGGGAGTCTCCTCCAGCGCCGCCTTCGGCGCATCCCTGTCCATCCTCTTCGGCATAACGGCCGTGGCTGGCAGGTACGGGACCATCCTGAACGCGTTCATATTCTCCCTGATCCCGGCCATGATGATCCTCCTGGCCTCATCCAGGAGGAACATGTCCCCGGCTTCGATGGTCCTCATCGGAGTGGCGATATCCTATGTATTCAGCGCCTGCACCACGCTCTCCCAGTACTTCGGGGATGCCGAGGCCACGAAGACGGCCATGTTCTGGACCGTCGGCGACCTCAACAGCGTCCTCCTGGAGTTCGTCCCGTACGTGGCCGTCACCATGGTGGCCACATTCATCATTTCGATGTATCTGACGAAGAACATGGACGCCCTCCGCATGGGCGACGATACGGCCACGTCCCTGGGAGTCAACGTCCACACGACGAGGGTCGTGCTCATGGTCCTGGCCTGCTTCTCCACCGCCGTGGTGGTCAGCTTCGTCGGCGCCATCGGATTCATCTGCCTGCTGGCCCCCCACATCTCCAGGCTCATCGGAGGCGGGAGCATCAGATTCCTGATCCCGGCATCGGCAGTGACCGGCGCGCTGCTGCTCACGATAGCCGACATCATCGCCAAGGACCTGGTCAATCCCATAATGCTCCCGGTCGGGGCCATCACCGCCGTGATCGGCGGACCGGTCCTGGTCTATCTCCTGTTCAAGAGCCGCAGCTCCTCGTTCCGATTCGCCGGAATCGAGCCCTGGCGGCCTCGATGGATTCCCGTATCCTCCTGAACGCGCGCCTCTGCAGATAGGTCAGGCAGAGGCCGCCGAACACATGGACCAGGACCATGCAGTAGATGATCGCCTCGAACGGGTCTATCCCGAAATAGCCGTATGCGGCCAACGCGTACAGGCCGAGCTTTATGAAGGCCCAGATGAAGAAGTAGTTCATGGCTATCTTCGCCCTCTTCATGGACTGGAGCATTGACGATTCCACGGCCATCAGGGCGCTGAACGGCACCAGGAGGGCGGAGACCCTGAGCGTCCACACGAACCGGGGGAGCAGCTCGTGCATGCTCTCCTCATAGGTCATTATGGCCATCAGGGGCTCCGCGAAGACCAGCATTATGGCCGCGGCAGCCACTCCCGCCATGATCGCCAGCTTGAACGTGTAGCTGAAGCTCTCCCTCATCTTGTCCAGGTCGCCCTGGCCGTATGCGGCCGAGGCCACCGGGATCATGGCGCTGTCCGTGGCCCTCCACGGGAGCCCCATCATCCCGATGTATCTCCAAGGATAATTGTACAGCATGACGGCCGTGGTACCGCCGGCGATGACCAGGAAGACGCGCTGGATCAGGTCCGTCACATTGGATATGATGTTCTGGGCGGTCTTTGGGCCGCCGATGTTGAGAATCTCGGCAACGGCCTGCCTGTCGTACCTGAAGTCCTTCCCGGCGAGCCGGACGACGGTCCTGCCATTCAGATACCAGAACAGGCCGATGGCCACGGAGATGAGCGCGGACACGCAGGTGGACAGCCCGGCGCCGAATATCCCCATGCCCAGGACGTAGATGAGCAGGGGGTCGATGACCATGTTGAGTATGGCCGCGGTGGATTGGATGATCGTGGATTTCCTGGCGGCGCCCTCGCCCCTCAGCGCCCCTCCGAGGATGGTGTAGACGAGCACGGCGGGCGACATGAGGACGAACGGGATCATGTACTCCCAGCCGGGGCCCCTCACGCCGTCTGCGCCCATTATATCTATGGCGACATCGAAGAAGAGCGTGATGAGCACCGAGGAGATGACGGCGAAGATTATCCCGAGGATGATCGAGTTGGCGACGAGGTCCCCGGCCTCGCGCCCCTCCCCCAGACGGAAGGAAATCGTGGCCGTGGCCGCGACGCTGACTCCCAGCCCGGCGCACATCATGAGGCCGTAGAGGGGGGTGACAACTGAGACGGCCTCCGCATCCGTGGCCCCCAGACCAGACACCCAGAAGGTATCCACGAACTGATTGAGCTCCACGACGAGGAGAGCGATGAAGATGGGGACGACCATGCCCCTGATGGCCCTTTTGGGCTCGCCGAGCAGCCTGTCGAGCTCGGTCTCGCCGTCCTTCCTCCCGTCCTTCCACAACATGGTGTTACCTTTTTGAGATTCGTAACAACTGCCCTTTGAAATAGTTTCTCAGCACGCGTGGCGCAATGTGGATGATGGAGGATCGCGAGACGGCGACCCAAATCGCGCCGCCAAAAAGGGCGCCGATTAGGGCAGTGGATGCGTTGTTGGTGTATTTCGATATGTAACCAGCATCCTCCAGCACCACGCCGAAGACGCTGTCGAGGGTGTTCCCGAAGACTCCAGCAACGAACGGCACAAGGAGCATGGCATCCAGGCACCCGTCCATAATGAGCCATCCCAGGACAGCGATCACGAACGCCGTGGCGGTGGAGACTGCGGTGCCGAGCCTGGACACACCCCCGTTCATCCCCGTCTCGCAGGGCTTCATGGTGGTGATCAGGTAGGTCCTCTTGTCGCGGACCCCGATCTCGCTGGCTATGGTGTCCGCACCTGCGACCGCCAGGGTGGCGATGAACATGACGTAGAACAGCTCCGGGTCGAAATTCAGGAAATAGTGCGCCAGGACGATGATGCACGGCGGCAAGCCGACGCCCAGGACGTTCTTCCAATTGCGCTCGCCGGATTTCCCCTCCTGCAGCCCCTCCGCCATCTTCTGGCGGATCCCGTAGAACGTGGCCGCGAAGCCCGCCATGGTGAAGATCGTCAGGAGGACGAACGCATTGAGAGAACCGAAGACTGCGACTATGGAGCCGACTGCGAAAGACGCCACGGCCCCATCGAGCGTGATGCATCTGAGGTAATAGCAGCCCACAGACAGCGCCGCGGTCAGCGCGATGGCTGCCACGACCAGAACCACGTCCATGTCCTGCTTATATAGTACCGGTATATAATGGAATGCCAACAGTATCGAGATGTGCCAGATGTCGGGAATCGCCTTAAGGCCTCGAGTATCTGGGTGGCGTACTTTATGCATGCGGCCTTGTCCTCCAGGGGGAAGAACATGACCTTCCCCTGGCGGTAGAGCGTGGTTTCCATGCCGTTCCATTGGAAAACCATCATCTCCTCGTCGGACGACGTAATGGCCGAGGGGTCGATCCCCAGCGCGGCGGGGACCTTCGAGATGTCGATGTCCATAGGGTCGGCCGGGACGGCCATCAGGGACTTGCCTCCGCACAGGCGGGCTGTCGTGAACCTCAAAGCAGCGCCTCCAGGGCCTTCCGCGCGGCATCCCTGAAGTCCTCCAGGGACGAATCGTTCACCAACATGACGTCGGACAGGGCGATGACCTCGGCGATGCCCCATCCGACCTCCCTGCGGTCCCTCTCCAGGAACTCCGACTCGTCGCGGGGGGCGTCCTCCCTGCCGCGGGAGACCAGCCTGGCATAGCGCAGGGAAGGGGGCGCGTGGACCGCGATGATCACGGTGTCGGCCAGCGACCTGAACGAGGAGACCTCGTCCATGCTCCTGCAGCCGTCCACCAGGAACACGTCGCCGGACATACGCTCCATGGAGCGCCTGGCCCAGACGTCCTTCCCGAACTCCGCCCTCTGGAAGCTGGCGTACTCGCCCAGGGACATCTCGGAGGCCTTGCCGCTGGCGGCATAGGCCTCGCGGACCATGTCCCCCATGCGGACGAATGGCAGGCCCATGGAGCCGGCTACCTGGAGGAGCTCCTCCTTCCCGGCCCCTGGCATGCCCGTAACTATGATCGCCCTCATCGGATCACAGGAGGTTGTCGGTGATGTTGATGAGGATCCTGTCGCAGTAGCAGCACCTGAGCTTCGGCGGGTGGGTTCCCTCGACGACGAACTCCGGCGCCACCGGCTCCCCGCGGTTGGTGATGCAGTTGGGGTTGCTGCACCTGGCGAGGCCCACGACGTGGCCCTCCAGGGACACCTTGTACTTCTCTGCGACGTAATAGTCGCGGATGATCGAGATGGTGGCATCCGGGGCGATCAGCGCGATCTTGTCGACGGTCTCCGCGTCCAGCTCCCTGTCCTCGATCTTCACCAGGTCCTTCCAGCCCATGACCTCGGACTGCACATGGATGCCGATGCTGATGGATGAGTCGATGTTGTTCTCGTTGAACCCGATGATCTTCATCACGTTCAGGGCCTGCCCGCAGGCGATGTGGTCGATGACCGTGCCGTTCCTGATCGGCGGCAGCTTGAACTCCATGGGGGCATCCATCGGAGCTCACCCCCCATTATGGAGCAGAGGAGGGCCATCCTGACCGGGACCCCGTTGAAAGCCTGCTTGAAGTACCTGGCATGCGGGGTGCTGTCCACCTCGGGCGCGATCTCGTCGACCCTCGGCAGGGGGTGCATCACTATCATATCGCTCTTGGCCTCCCTGAGTATCGCGTTGTCTATCCTGTACGTCCCTGCGACCTTCGCGTACTCGGCGTGGTCGGGGAACCTCTCCCTCTGGATCCTCGTGACGTACAGCACGTCGGCCTGGCCGATGACGTCGTCCAGCTCCGCCGTCTTGACGGGGTGGCAGCCCTTCTCCTCCAGGTGCTTCACGATGTCGTCGGGCATCTGCAGGCTCTCCGGGGCCACCAGCGTCAGCTTGGCGCCGAACATCGTCAGCGCATCGGCCAGGGAGTGGACGGTCCTTCCGTACTTCAGGTCCCCGACCAGGGCGATGTTGAGCCCCTCGAGGGTGCCCTTGGCCTCCCTCATGGTGAAGAGGTCCAGCAGGGTCTGGGTGGGGTGCGACCCGGCTCCGTCCCCGGCGTTGATGACTGGGTTCTCGGAGAACTTGGCGGCGAGCCTGGCCGCTCCCTCGTAGGGGTGCCTCAGGACGATGGTGTCGCAGTAGGTATCGACCATCTTGATCGTGTCCGCTAGGGTCTCCCCTTTGGAGATTGATGTCATGGACATCTCGGAAACGTCTATCACCTGGCATCCGAGCCTGTAGGCGGCGCTCTCGAAGGAGAGCTTGGTGCGGGTGGATGGCTCGAAGAACAGGTTCCCGAGTATCCTTCCATCGAGAGCGCGGCTGCGCTTCTCGCCCAGGGCGTACGGGACCATCTCCTCGGCGAGGTCCAGCACCCCCTCGATCTGATCCTTTGTGAAATCGCGGATAGAAACGACGTCCTTGTCGTAGAGGTCCATGCATCCCAGATTCGGATAAGCGTTCTTTAAGGTTGCGCGCGACTCTTCGATTACCTATAAGACGGAGTTAGGCGTTTGGGGGGAGGATAACATGAAAACCACATCCTTGAGGGGGGAATCGCTGTGAGCGAGTACCCCATCGAGATCTCCGGCCTGAGGAAGCAGTACGGCTCCTTCACGGCCCTGGACGGCCTCGACCTCCAGGTCCGCAGGAACAGCTTCACCGGGCTCCTCGGCCCCAACGGCGCGGGGAAATCCACCACGCTGAAGATCCTGACCAACCTGCAGAAGGCCACCGAGGGCAGCGTCTTCATCAACGGGATCGACGTCGGGAAGAACCCGAAAGCCGCCCTGCAGGGCGTCGGGACCGTCATCGAGACCCCGGAATACTACCTCTACCTGACGCCGATCGAGACGTTCGCCTACATCGGCGAGCTCCTGGGCATGACCAAGGAGTCCATCTCCGCCGAGACCTCGGAGCTCCTCGAGAAGGTCAAGATGACGGAATGGGCCGACAAGCGCATCGGCACGTTCTCCAAGGGCATGAGGCAAAGGATCAGCATCGGGCTGGCCCTTCTCAACTCCCCCGACGTCATCATCCTTGACGAGCCCACCTCCGGCCTGGACCCCAGGGGGATGGCCGAGATGAGGGACATCCTCAAGAACATCAGGGAGGAGAACCACGACCTCACCGTCTTCATGTCCTCGCACATGATGTACGAGGTCTCCGACCTCTGCGACCGCGTGGCCCTGATGAACCACGGCAAGCTCCTGCTCCACGACGACCTGTACAACGTCATAGGCGACTCGGACCACAGGAGCGTCATAGTGAAGTTCGCCCAGCCCCCGTCCGACGACGTTATAGCGTCCGTGTCCGGCCTCGCCAACGTCATCGGGGCGGAGAGGAGCGGAAGCAGCATGAGGGTCAGCTTCAGCGGCGGCATGGACGAGGAGATCCTCCTGTTCAAGCAGCTCGGGGAGCTGGACATAGGGGCGTACTCGATGTCGGAAAGCCAGAACGCGCTCGAGGAGAAGTACCTCGAGCTGATCAAGGAGTCGAGGTGATACCATGGAAGGATTCGCAGACGATCTCAGGATAACGTTCGTTATCGCTAAGAACGAGATGAAGAAGCACCTCCGCGGTAGGCGCATCATAATCTTCGCGGCGCTGCTGGCGGTCATATTCGCCGCCATCACAGCGGCCTTCGTCCTCCTGGGCGACGGCCTCGGGGACGATCCCGAAGCGCTCGCGGGCGTATACCTCGCAGTCATATCGCTGATGATCATCATCGGGGCGACGCTGTTCGCGGCATCCAGCCTCGTCTCGGAGTTCACCGAGAGGACGGCCCTGATCCTCTTCACCCGCCCGGTGAGGAGATGGTCCATATTCGTCGGGAAGATGCTGTCATCCGTCGTCCTCCTGATCGTGTTCGTGGCCATCTACTACGCCCTGCTCGGGGCCCTGTGCATAGCCGGGCCCGGATCGCTCCCCAGCGGGTTCGGGGCGTCGCTCGGATACGCCGCATGCTACTGCTTCGCCACCGTGGGAATCGCCATGCTGGTCAGCTCGCTGATGAAGACCACCGCGAGCGCGTCCATCCTGACGTTCTTCCTCCTGGCCCTGCTGCTGGACATGGTCATGACCATCATCGCCCTCGCGGCCGGCCTCGACGACACGTGGTACATGCTCAACACCGCAGCGAGCGCGATCGTCGACTGTCTCGGCGTCGACATTACCGGCGAGGATGTCGCGGTCGACGGCTTCAAGGCCGCCGGCACCATGCTCGCATGGGGAATCGTCCCCGCCGCGCTCGGACTCTTCAGGTTCAGCAAGAGGGACTTCTGATAACCCCGTCGGGGGCCCCGGCCCCCGACCAACCTTTTTTAACTTATCCTGCAGTCGGCATCCTCATGTTGGATGTCGTTTCCAGATCCCAGAGGGGCAGATGCTGCGAATACCGCAGGGAATCCTCGGGGATCTCCACCCCGGCAGTGGTCAGGACCAGGCCGGAGGGCGATGTTTGGATCGAGGTCGGGGCCCAGGGCAGGACGCTGCACTGGTTCGGCTCCGAGGTGCCTATGGAGAGGGGGCTGCTGAAGACCTCCTACTCCGGCGTCGAATCGGAGGTGCCCGTCATCGACGGCGTAGCCGTCGTCAGGCTGCCGCTTCCGGAGACCCTGGAATTCAGCGAGGACGTGGAGGCCGTGGTGGTCCCCAACGCCTTCGAGCTCCGCAGGGACCCCCGCAGGATCGTCGACACCGTCATCAGGCTGAGGAGGGCCGCCGGCCACGGCAGGCTCCTGATGCTCAGCGGGCTCGCGGAGCCCTCCACCCTCGCCATCCTCGCGTACATGGGCGTCGACGTCTTCGATACCGCGCTCGCGGACGCGAGCGGCGCCAACGGCATCAGGCTCATCCCAGAGGGCGAGATCGCCACCGGGGAGGACGAGACCGGCCCCAACACCATCGAGCTGCTCACCGAGCTCGACAAGGTCAGGACGTTCATCGGATGCGACAGGCTCAGGGAGCTGGTCGACCAGAGGGCCCCGTCCAGCGCATCGTCCGTCGCGCTGCTCAGGATATACGACGACGCCGGGTACGAGTACGCCGAGGAGTCCTGCTCCCGCACCGGGTGCAGGTTCAGCTGCAACACCACCCAGGCCCTCCGCAGGCCCGACGTCAAATCATACAGGGAGAGGATCGCGGGCTACAGGAAGCCGGAGCACAAGAGGGTGCTCCTGCTGCTCCCGTGCTCCGCGAAGAAGCCCTATCACATATCGAAATCTCACAAGGCGTTCTCGTCCGCAATCCACACCGCGCAGCACGACACCCTGGTGCACGAGGTCATCGTCACCTCTCCGCTTGGCATCGTCCCGAGGGAGCTGGACTTCATGTACCCCGCCAACTCCTACGACATCCCCGTCACTGGCGAGTGGAAATGCGAGGAGAAGAGGTTCATCAGGGAGCTCGTCTCCAAACTGGTGGCCCAGGGATACGACAAGGTGATCTGCCATCTGGGCGAGGACTACGAGCTCGTCGAGGGGATCTGCGACATGGAGCAGACCGTCGTCGGCGACCCCACGTCCCCCGCATCCATCGAGAACCTCGACAAGGCGCTCAGGGCGGCCACCAAGGGCATGGAGCCCGTGGACTACATGATAGACAGGAACGCTGCGTTCAGGAGCATCGTGGAGTTCCAGATGGGCAAGGAGGCCGCTGACCTGCTGATGGAGGGCAACACCTACGCCATCGGGAAGTTCCCGTACTGGAAGCTCATCCGCGAGGACGACAAGCGCAACAAGGTCCAGCTTGGGATGACCACTCCCGAGAGGGGCATGATGTCCCTCACCATGGACGGCGCGAGGATCCTGGCGGATCACGGCATCAACATCGTCGAGATCCTCGACTTCGAGATGAAGGGCAACCTGTTCGCGGTCGGGGTGGTCAAGGCCGACCCCGGGATCCACATAGGCGACGAGGCCATCGCGGTCTGCAACGGCGAGGTCAGGGGCGTCGGCGTCGCCATGATGTGCGGCCGGGAGATGACCGAGACCAAGCGCGGAATCGCCGTCAAGATGAGGCACAAGAGCCGAGCCACTTTCGGTCCACTTTCGGAGGCCCTCCGGAGTAGCCAGATGTCGGAATAGGCATCTCCACTTTCGGGGACCTCCCCCTCTTAGCTTTAAATACCCTGCCCGCGTCGTAGGAATTGAAGGCAAAAGTGCAATCCCCACAGCATGAGTCTTCCACGGCGGGGGAACATATCCATCCTATCCTATCCATCCTCCTCCGCCGTTTTTCCATTCTCTCCCGACGGGACACTCCCTCGGATAATCGGAACGGATGCTCGGAGATCGGGATCGGAAGCGTACATCCTGGCGACCCTGTTCAACGCGAATCCCAGAACGATGCCCGCTACGATGCAGATTATAACGGGGACGGCCATATCGCCCTCGAACCCGTCTATCCCCCTGTAGAGGACATCCACGACGGATCCCGCAGTCAGACCGAGGATGGTGCAGTACGTGGATTTGCGATGGTTCGTCAGGGCGTAATCGATGCCCTTAGAGAGGACGAACACGCTGAACAGCAAGCCCAGCCCGATCGGGACGAGCATCCCGAGATCGAAGCTGTTGAACGCATCCAGGAACTTGTCGAACAGGCCCAGGGCCAGGAGCACGGTGGACCCGCTGATGCCGGGCGCGATCTTGGACAGCCCGAAGATCACTCCGACTACGAACATTATGGCGAATCCCAGGGCGCCATCGGCCTCGAACTCCTCTCCGTCGCCGAGCAGCATGAAGACCATGATGATGGCGAATCCGACGATGAACGCGACGACGTTCATGGGGGTGGTGGGGGTCCCGTCGGAGCCCATCCTGACGATGTCGGGCACCTGGATCACGATGAGCGCCGCGAAGAAGAAGAACATCGGGATCTCCCAGTTCTCGATCAGGAAATCCAGGCCAAACGATGCGGCGATAAACCCTATCACGATTCCGATGAGCAGGAGGAGCACGAACCTGAGGTCCTTCAGGAGCTTCTCCCTCACATGCGCCACATCGGCGATCAGACGGTCGTACAGCCCGAAGATGACGAGGACCGTAGCGCCGCTGGCCCCGGGGAGCATCGACACTACGCCGGTGATGATACCCGCTACGACGTCCTTCAGGTCCCTGACCGCCATGCGACCCGCTAGGTCGATAGATTATAAGCAATTTCCCATGGATTGGCGATACTATGATAACCCAGATTACCATTTTACGACCCATATGGCAGACATAATGATCCGCAAGAGGAAGAGGATGAGGTCGAAGGAGGTCAAGGCACTGGCATCCGAGCTGGAGGCCGCCCTGGGCATCCCCGTGTTCGACGAGGACGACGCCGTGGACATGGCCGAGAGCTCCGACTTCAACGTCATCTTCGTCGGCCCCGACATCCTGGGCATCGTGTACGACGGCAAGGCCTTCCTCACCGTGAGGGGCATCCTGAAGTACAGGCCAGAGAAGAGGGCCGTCACCGTGGACATGGGCGCAGTCCCGTTCGTCATCAACGGCGCCGACATCATGGGCCCCGGGATCACCGACGCCGACCCCGGGATCCAGGAGGGCGACCTCGTCTGGATCCGCGACGTCAAGAACGGGCAGCCCCTCGCCATCGGCCTGGCGCTCAGGTCCGGGGAGGCCCTCGCATCCAAGCAGCCCGGCAAGGCGATCAAGAGCATCCACTTCGTGGGCGACAAGCTCTGGAAGACCGGTGAGCGATCATGAAGGTCGTCCACGACCCCATACACGGCAGCATCCCCATAGGCGGGGTGTTCCAGGACGTCGCGGACCGCCACGAGATGCAGCGCCTCAGGTACGTCAGGCAGCTCGGCATGGGCTTCCTGGTTTTCCCCGGCGCGAACCACACCCGCTTCGAGCATTCGCTCGGGGTGTACCACCTGGCAGGCAGGATGGCGGACGCCATCGACCTGTCCAAGGAGGATTCCGACCTCGTCAGGATGGCTGGCCTGCTGCACGACATGTGCCACTCCCCCTTCTCCCACACCCTGGAGAAGACCACCGAGAAAGCCACCGGGATGGACCACATGGAGCTCGCCAGGGCCATCGTCACCGGGAAGGCCAGGAACCATCTGCCATCCTACGACGACCTCTTCGACGGCGTCGGGACCATCGGCGAGATGGTCTCCGCCGAGGGGATCGACCCCGAGGAGGTCTGCGACCTCATAGCCTTCCACGAATCCAGGTCCGAGAACCTGGACGAGTTCACCGGCGGGCAGACCTGGTTCAGGTCCAGGGACTACGCCCACCAGATCATCCACGGCCCGGTCGACGCCGACCAGATGGACTACCTGATGAGGGACGCCCACTACACCGGCATGACCCACGGCGACATCGACTGCGAGAGGCTCATCAACACCATGGCCGTGCACAACGACCGCATCGTCATCAACCGCGGCGGGATCACGGCGGCGGAGGGGCTGATGGTCTCCAGGTCCCTGATGTACACCTCCGTGTACTTCCACGAGACCGTGAAGATAGCCGAGAGGATGCTGGTCAAGGCCGTGGAGGACTCCGGGGTCGACCTCTCGTCGCTGTACCTGTGGAACGACTCCGACCTCATGCAGGCGCTGCTGTCCACGGATGGGCGCGCCGCCGGGACCGCCAGGAGGCTCCTCTCCAGGAACCTCTACAAGAAGGCGGCCATAGTCTACGCCGAGGAGACCACGGAGGACATCGCGTCCGTATTGGTCCAGTACTCCGGCTCTGCAGGGAGGGCGAGACTGGAGCAGGAGGTCGCGGACGCCGCCGGCGTGGACGTCTACGACGTTGCCGCGGAGGTGACGCCGAAATCCAACCTGCAGTCGCTTGCGAAGGTCGGCAAGACCGACGTGGCGATACTCGACTCCGAGGGGAGGGTCAAGCCGCTGACCAGGATCTCCCCGATAGCGAAATCGCTGCAGTCCAGGGACACCTACGGCTGGTCCGTGATGGTGGCGTCGCCCAAGGACAAGCGCGAGGCCGTCTCCAAGGCCGCCAGGAAGGTCCTCGGCCTTTGATCACACCGATGGGCGCGAGCTTGGCGACCTTCGCGGTCAGGCCCGCATCGCATACGACCCTGATGACCTCGTCCACGTCCTTGTACGCCTGGGGGGCCTCCTCGCAGACGCCCTCTTCCGATCCGTTCCTGAGGTAGATGTCCTTCTCGGCCATCTCCCTCTTGACCTGGTCCGCGGACAGGCTGCCGATGGCGGCCTTCCTGGACATCTGCCTGCCAGCGCCGTGGCAGGAGGACCCGAACGTCTGCTCCATCGATCCCCTGCGGCCTGCCAGGACGTACGTCCCGACGCTCATATCGCCGGGGATGATGACGGGCTGCCCGACGTCCCTGTACTTCATGGTGATCTCGCTGCGCCCGGGGGCGAACGCCCTGGTGGCGCCCTTCCTGTGAACGAGCACGTCCTCATGATGCCTGTCGATGTCGTGGCGCTCCTTCTTCGCGATGTTGTGGGCCACGTCGTAGACTACGTCCATCCCCATGGACTCGGCGGAATCGCCGAGGACCTTCTCGAATGACTCCCTGCACCAGTGGGTGATCATCTGCCTGTTGGCCCAGGCGTAGTTGGCGCCGCAGCACATGGCGCGGTAGTACCTGTCGCCCAGGTCGGAATCAAGCGGGGCGCAGGCCAACTGCCTGTCTGGCAGCGAGATGGAATTGGTCCTGATGTAGCGCTCCATCTCCTGGAGGTAGTCTGTGGCTATCTGATGGCCGCAGCCGCGGGATCCGCAGTGGACCGTTATGGTGATGGTGCCCTCCTTGAGCCCATAGGCCTTGGCGGTGGCCTCGTCGAAGACGTTCTCCACCAGGTCCAGCTCCAGGAAGTGGTTGCCGGATCCGAGCGATCCCAGCTGGGGCAGGCCCCTCTTGCGGGCCTTGTCGCTGACGGCGGAGATGTCCGCGTCCATCATGTGGCCGCGCTCCTCCGTGACCTCCAGGTCCCTCTCCCATCCGTAGCCGTTCTCGACCGCCCACTCGGAGCCGTTGGCCAGGATGTCGTCGAGCTCCTTGTAGCCCACCTGGGTGAGGCCCTTGGACCCGAGTCCGGACGGGACGTTCTTGTAAAGCTCGTCGACCAGGGCCTGCTTCAGCCCGCCGATGTCGTCGAGGGTGAGATCGGTCTTTATGAGACGGACGCCGCAGTTGATGTCGAAGCCTATCCCGCCGGGGGAGATGCATCCTGAATCCGCATCCACAGCGGCCACGCCGCCAATCGGGAACCCGTATCCCCAGTGGATGTCGGGCATGGCCATCGAGCTCCCGACGATCCCGGGGATGCATGCGACGTTCGCCGCCTGCATAGGGGCGTTGTCGGCGCGTATCTGCGAGAGCATGGCCTCGCTGGCGAAGATGACCGCATTGGTCCTCATCCCCTTGGATTCGTCCTGCGGGATCTCCCACCTGTTGTCGTCGATCCTCCTGAGCTGACCCTCGTACGCCATGACTGCCCTCGTCCCTAGTTATGAGTACGAGGATATAGAACAGTCGGTCCCGGGACCGGGATGCCATGAGCATGGCGGTTCTGGCCGTCTGGATCCGCCGCTGGATGGTCCAGTAACAATATTCATCAAAGTATAACCAATTTAGTAACACTTTCAGATATCTTTTTATTAATTATCCCTATGTCGGCCCGATGCGCAGGATCGCGATTTACGGCAAGGGAGGAATCGGCAAATCCACCACCGCCTCCAACATCTCCGACGCCATGGCGGAATCCGGGCTCAGGGTCATGCAGATAGGATGCGATCCCAAGGCCGACTCGACCAGCAACCTCACCGGCACTGCGCGCAGGACCGTGCTGGATGCCCTCAGGGAGGGGCCCGTGGACAGCCTGGACGACGTGGTCTCCGAGGGGAGCCACGGCGTGCTCTGCGTGGAATGCGGGGGCCCGAGGCCCGGCACCGGATGCGCCGGGAGGGGCATCATCGCCGCCTTCCAGGAGCTGGAGAGGCTCGATGCCGTGTCCGTCTACAAGCCCGATGTGATCATCTACGACGTCCTGGGCGATGTTGTGTGCGGGGGCTTCGCCATGCCCATCCGCAACGGGTACGCCAGGGACGTCTTCGTGGTGACCTCCGGGGAGAAGATGTCGCTATACGCCGCCGGGAACATCGCCATAGCCGTCAACGACCTGAAGTCCGACGGCTACGCCAGGTTCGGCGGCCTCATACAGAACTCCAGGGGGGTTGCCGACGAGGATTCGCTCGTCGACAGGACCGCCGAGGACCTCGGGACGTCCGTGCTTTACCGCCTGCCCAGGGATCCAGAGGTCCAGAGATGCGAGGAGCGCGGGACCACAGTGGTGTCCGGCGCCCCGGGATCGGCGATGGCCGACCGCTACAGGGAGCTGGCCAGGAAACTTTTGGAGAACACGTCGGACGCGTCCGGAGGAATAAGGATGGACGCCCCGCCGTGCGGATGTGATTGACATGAAACAGGGAATTCTGATAATGGGATACGGAACAAGGAAGGGGAACCTCGTGGAGGTCCTAGAGTCCACGGCCAGAAGGGTAAGGGCCATGACGGATTACGAGGTGGCAGTCGGCTACTTCAGGGTCAGCTCCCCCACCATCAAGGAGGCCCTGGAGTCCCTCGTGGACAGGGGCGTCGATAGGGTCGCCCTCGTCCCCTACTACGTTGCCGAGGGGAAGCTCACCCACTTCATGATGCCGGAGAAGATCGGCATGCCCGGCTACGCGGAGTTCGCGGAGCTCGAGGTCAACGGGAAGAAGATAATGGTCTACAAAGCGCAGGCGTTCAACCTCGATCCCGTGGTCACGGACATTATCTGCGACAAGATCTCCGCCATGGGCGGCACGAAGGAGTCGGGGGTGATGGTGCTCGGCCACGGAACGCTGGACGAATCCCTGATGAACAGGACCGTCATCCAGAGGAACGCCGAGAGGCTCTCCGCCAGGGGCTACAAGCACGTGGCCTACGCTTTCAACGAGTTCTGCGAGCCCTCCATCCACGACGCCATGAGGAGGCTGGTCGGCGAGGGCGTGGAGGAGATCGTCTGCATCCCGCTGTTCATCGCCATGGGCCTGCACCTGGGCGACGAGATCCCCGAGCAGCTCGGCATCCCGTCGTACAGCGACGGGGGGATGGTCGAGTTCGAGGGGAAGAGGATACGTATCAAGTACACCAGGCCCCTGGAGGACGACCCGCGCCTCACCGAGCTGGTCGTCAGGAAAGCGGCCGAGTTCCTGGAGCGATCGACATGCGCGTTCTCATCGTGGATGCGACCCACGGGGGGCAGGTGCTGTCCCGCAGGTACATCGGGGCCGGCGACAAGGTCACCCTCGCCGACGTGTACAGGATAGCGACCCCCGAGCTGAGGCGGGAGATGGAATCCATCGGCGTCAGGTTCGTCACCGGCGCTCCCGAGGGCGATTACGACCTGGTCACCATGCCCTGCCACTGCCCGGACATGTTCCTGGAGAAATGCACCTACAAGGACAGGATATGGTTCTCCGATTCCGTCAACCGCTTCATAGACGACCCCCGCAAGAGGATCGAGATAACCGGGGTAAAGGGAAAGACGAGCACCTGCTACATCCTCGCGCACATCCTGGACTCCTGCGGCATGTCCGTGCACCTGGCAACGTCCAGGGGCGCGGGGCCGTTCAAGGGCGGCGAGCACCTCATCAAGGAATGGAGGAGCATCGCCCCGCCGTACCTCCTGGACCAGGAGCCCGGCGAATACGACATCATGATCAACGAGGTCTCCCTGGGAGGGTCCGGGAAGGCGTACATCGCCTGCATCACCAACCTCCTGGAGGACTACGGCATAGCCAAGAACACAAGGAGGGCCAGGGATGCCAAGAAGGCCGTCCTCTGCGACGGCATCAACATCGTCCAGCCCGACGAGGTCCCCATCTGGGAGGCCTACGGGAAGCCCCTGACCCCCAACCCGTGCAAGGTTACAGCAGTCGGCGAGCCCGAGTTCGGGAAGAGCCTGAGGGTGCGCGTGGAATACGACGGGCCCCACGAGATCGACCTCGATCCCGGATACCTGTCCCTGCAGTACCTGCAGGCCATGGCCACCGCCTGCGGCATCGCCCATGAGATGGGCGTACCCTGCGAGAAGGCCCTGCATGCCCTGGAGACGTTCAAGGGCGTCCCGGGCCGCGGGGAGATCCGCAGCGAGGACGGGGTCAGGTACATCATCGAGAGGAACCCCGGGATATCCCACATGTCCGTAGACTGGACGCTGACCTGCCTCGGCAGGATGCACGCCCTCGACAGGGCCGTCCTGATCATCGACCCCGTGTCCAAGAAGGTCTGCGACAAGCTGGACAGGGACCTCATCGCCGAGGTCGCCGCGAAGCACGGCGTGGCCCTGATTGTCACCCCCGGCGACGGCACCGAGCCGGACGTCCCGGAGGGCATGGGGACGGTCATCAGGATGACCAAGGAAGGATACCAATGAGCGCCATCATCCATCCCCGCCCGAATCCGATCGTCGCCGCGATGTACACTGCCCGGGACATGGACGTCGACGTCATAGTCATCCATGGGCCCGCGGGATGCTCCTTCATGGCCTCGAGGCCGCTGGAGAACGCGGGAGTGCACGTGGTCACATCGGCGATGAAGGACAGGGACCTCATATTCGGCGGGGCGTCCCCGCTGGAGAACGCATTGAAGGAGGCGAGGGACAGGTTCCACCCCAAGGTCGTGGCGGTGGTCTCCACCTGCGCCAGCACGATCATCGGGGACGACGTCGATGCCATCATCAAGAGGGTGGACATGGGCGGTGCGAAGTGCTTCGCCATCGACGCCCACGGATGCATGGAGAACAACACCGACGGCGCTGTCAAGGCGCTCGAAGCCGGAGCGGAAGCAGGGGTCATCCCCCGGGAGGAGTACGTGAGGCAGACGTCGCTGCTCAAGGCGGCCACCGACCTCGAGAGGGCCAGGGGCATGGCCGGGAAGACCTACCTCAAGCCCGCGGTCAGCCCGACCAAGTACGCCGTCTGCAAGAGGATCATCGAGACCCTCTCCGCAGGCGGGAAGGTCTCAGTCGCCATGATCGCCAAGAAGGAGCTCGCCTACCGCTTCGCCGACATGTTCCTGGCGGTCGACGAGGCCCGCAGGAGGTACGGCGGCGAGGTCAGGTACATCGCCAACATGGACCCGGGCCTGGGGCTCCCGAGGATAAGGCGCTACGTCGCCGAGATCGACAGGGACCTGGAAGCCGGCGGCGTCAGGATACACGATGTAATCGGCGGTCTCGACGAGTACGCCATCGTGGGCGACAGGATGAGGGAGAGGATCGATTCCTTCGCTCCCGACCTCAGGATCTTCATGGGGATCTGCCACTCCTATCCCGACATCAGGGAGGGCGACATACTGATCACCGACCAGCCGAGGGAGCTGGCCAACTACCTGAACCAGGGGCTGTCCGCAGTGGGGGAGATCTCCTCCCATAGCATGGTCATGGGCGCCACCGGCATCGTGCGCCTAGAGACCGCGGACACCCTCAGGGACATGATGGAGCGATCCCTATGAAAGGAGTGATCATAGCCGGCACCGGGAGCGGAGTGGGCAAGACCACGCTCACCGCGGGGATCCTCTCGTCGCTTTCCAAACGCATGAAGGTCCAGGCGTTCAAGGTCGGTCCCGACTTCATCGACCCCATGTACCACACGGCCGCCACCGGCCGCTTCTCCAGGAACCTTGACTCCTTCATGATGGACGATGAGGTCATCAGGAACGTCGTGGGATACAATTCCAAGGACGCGGACATCTGCGTCGTCGAAGGGGTCAGAGGCCTCTACGAGGGCTTCTCCGGCGACTCCGACCTCGGCTCCACCGCGCACATCGCCAAGATCCTCGGGCTCCCTGTAGTGCTCGTCGTCGATGCGGGCAGCCTCACCAGGAGCGCCGCGGCCATCGTCAACGGGTTCAAGGACTTCGACCCCGACGTCAAGGTCGCCGGAGTCATACTCAACAAGGTCTCCGGGCCCCAGCACACCGACAAGCTTGATGTCGCCATGGGGCGCTACTGCCCCGGGATCAGGGTCCTGGGGAAGATCAGGAAGGACCCGGGCGTGACCCTCGGCCAGAGGCACCTCGGCCTCCATACGATCAAATCGTTCGACGCGGAGACAGCCCAAGGCCTGGAGGCCGTGGGCGACGCCGTCGACCTGGACGGCCTGGTGGGGCTGGCGGAGGACTTCTCCGTGGACCTGCCTGATTCTTCGCCCTTCCACAGCGATGACGCGCATGCGAAAGTCGCCGTCCCCATGGACACCGCCTTCTCTTTCTACTACAGGGACAACCTGGACTGCCTCTCGGCCTCAGGGCTGGAGCCCGTCTATTTCGACGCCGTCGGCGGGGAGCCACTGCCGGATGCCGACATGGCCTACCTCGGCGGAGGGTACCCCGAGCTGCACGCACCAGAGATTTCCGAAAACAAGGATTTCCTCGAGGGGTTGCGCTGCATGGCCTCCGAGAGAAAGCCGGTCTACGGCGAGTGCGGCGGCCTCATGACCATGTGTAGGTCGCTGGAGACCTCTGACGGCTCCGTGCACGGGATGGCCGGGGTCCTGGACGCCAGGACAGTCTTCACCAACAAGCGCCACGGTCCCACCTATGCCATAGCAGAGGCGACGCCCGCCAACCCGTTCTTCTCCGGGAAGGTCAAGGGCCACGAGTACCACTACTCCGACACCTATCCGTCCTCGTATCCCATCTACGGCTTCGACGTGCTCAGAGGGGCAGGTATCGCCGACAAGAAGGACGGCCTCGTGTCCGATAGCTGCATGGGCGCGTACATGCATCAGCACGCCCTCTCCATGGGCGATTGGGCCAAAGGATTCAGGAAATCGCTGGTCCGATATGACGAACATATCCGCTGGCGTTAACAGGATCAGATCCCTGCCCTCGGCGTACTCCTCCAAGTCGTCTGTGAATCCCGAACGTGAGAATATGCAATAACGAGGATTGAAACAACCGTTAGTCATCTGGGTCCTCAGCTCAAGCTCCCTTGCCTCTCTCTCCCCGGTCAGCTTATTGCGGAATTTGCATTCGCATACCAGATGGAACTGTATCCCGTCGTTCTCGCAAAGAGCGATGATGTCTATATCGGCATAATCGTCGCCGACCTTTCCCCACCATCTACCGATTTCCATGCAATGATATCTGCGACGAATGAACTGACAGCATTCTTCTTCGAATGCTGGCCCGTAGAAATCATTCAGCGCAGGAAGTATGGATTCGTACGCAAGGTCCTCGTCATAGGCCGTGACTACAGTCATTTTGGGCGCGATAACCTCATAATACAGCCTGACGAGCCCGTCACGGATACGGTAAATCCGCTCCTTCCTCGGCGCCCCGCACATGGGATTCAGTGGCTCTACGATCCCGAGGAGCTCCAGCTTCTTCAGTTTCATATAGCATGACTCCTTCGTCTCACCGATGAGGTCGGAGATCTCCTTCCCTGATGTGCGACCTCTTGATATCGCCATCACGATTTCTGTCAGCCCGGGAACCCCCTCCCTTATCAGAAGTGCCTCTGCCTCTTCCCTCAGTGGGGCCAATGGACCTACCAGGGCATCCTTGATGCACCCCTCTATCGTTCCGCTCCCCATCATGATGTGATATAACGGTATGCCACCCGCTATCGCATAGACACGGAGAAGGTCCTCTTCGGACATGCCTGGGTGGAATGCCGCACATTCGTAGAAGGGCAATGGTTCCACTTTTATCGGACCCATGAAGCGCTTGTAAAGCGCACCCTTCGAGTTGTTGAACAGGTCGTCCATCACCAATGCCGAGGACCCGCAAACTATCAGCATCATATTGGAGTCCTGGAGATCATGGTCGATGAAACGCTGCAGATGGGAATTGCACTCTGGACGTTCCTTGCAGAGGTATGAGTATTCATCTATCACCACTACGAAGCGCCCCTCTCCCATTTCCAGGCCCGCTATGCGATCGAGGATGTCTGGAAAATTGACGGTGCCGGTGCATTCCGTGCCGGTGTACCGGTCTATTTCCCTCCCGAACGACTCCATGGATGCTTCATACGAATTCTCTACCGCGGTCAGAAATATGTGCGGTTTCTCCTTGCAAAACTCGCGTATCAGAACCGTCTTGCCTACACGCCTGCGGCCCCAGATGGCCATGGTCTTGATACCGGGATTGGAAAACCTCCTCTCCATCTCCTCCAGATACTTTTGTCTGCCCACGAGCTCCACGCAATCACTCCCGTCCCTACATATGTCTAATCCAATATTTATTTATTACAATTAACAAAATAATTTTTTTGTTAAAAATAGTAACAATGGAATAATTTTGATATAGGTTGATTCGCCAATAGCCTATCGACAATCAAATCTACAAACAGGATAAAGATAAGGGGCCGGGGCCGAGATTTGAACCCGAGTCAAGGGATCCACAGTCCCCTAGGATAACCAAGCTACCCCACCCTGGCCATGGTGTGAATCGGACTATCCTATTCCCATACATAAAGATTCGCACATTCCGATGGCTGCGCCCTCCGCAACGGCCGCACGGTCCTGTGTGCAGCCAGAAGGCAGACCTGTCGCTCAGTTGCCGCGAATAAGAGCCGACAGGGAATCGGCACGGGACTCGGCCAACTCGATGATGGACGCTATCCTGCCATCGCTGATCGTCCCCCTGCAGTCCGAGAGCACATCATCCACGATCCCTGGGAACTCCCTCACCGCCTGCTCGTCAACCCATGACAGGTTCCGCACGAGTGCAATCTCCTCATCGAACGACGGCGCGAACGGGTGGCAGGGACCGACCGAGCGCTTCATTATCATAGGCGTGGGATGCGAATTCCCCAGCGAATCCCCGTGATCGAACAACGGGGCCATCCTGTATTCCGAGGCCGTATCCGGATCCCTGACCAATCCGAAGTTGCCCATGTGCCTGTCCTGGTTGCACAGCAGGTAATCTGCCACGATCATCCTGTCCAGGAACGGGACGGCGTCCACGCCCAAAGCGGCGCATGACGAGACGTAGCGCCCATACAACCCCTCCCCACCGTCCGGCTGGGAGGCCCTCAGGACCTGCGATGCTGTGACGAACTCGGAACCCTCGTCAACGAAATCGCGGCATACGCTGAACGGCCTATCCGAATCCCATTCGACCGAGTAGTCAACATGGTCTATACCCAGGGCCTCCATGCATCTGGACGCTATCGCCTCGTTGAACGGCTCCTGCCCGTTCTGGCCCGCTCCCTTCATCAGGAAGAACCCATCGGACCTCTGGATCCACCTCTTGGGCAGGTTCCCCGGCGAGGTTATGTCCGGTGTCGAGTACTCTTCAGGGATAGGGCCGGGGTTGCCTATAAGAATCTCCCCTGCCTGCATAGAGAAGCCCTTCCTGAAGAAACTGATGTCCTCCCAGGATGCGTCCGACCCCTCCCTGCGGATCCAGTAGTGGTCGGAAAGACTCAGGCCGTTGCCCTTGAGAAGGAGGGACGACACAGTGCTGGCATCGACCGCGTCCAGGAAATGCCTGATGCCGGAGCGGCTCATGGGGATGATGCGCGACAGCCACCAGCGGTTGAGGTTGGCATTGGCCTCCGCGATGCCCGATCCGGTGCCCAGAGGCATGTGGTCAGGTTCGATTATGCGCTCGACCGAGACGACGGATCCCATCGTATCGCTGATGATCACATCGGCGACCGGGATGTCCTTGTGCATGAGCTCGAAACGCATGTTACCGCATCCCCGTTGAGGTAAACATAACTTTTCACGTCTCCTTTTTATACGTACACGGGGCTGGCCCGAGCATGAGCAAAGTCCTCCTCATCAACGGCAGCCCCCACAAGGAGGGCTGCACATTCACCGCCCTCAGCGAGATCGCCAAGACCCTGGAGGCCCAGGGCGTCGGATCCGAGATCTACTGGGTCGGCAAAGAGCCCCTGCGCGGCTGCATAGGATGCGGTGCCTGCAGCAAGGGCAACGGCTGCGCCTTCGGCAAGGACGACGGGGTCAACTACATCAGGGACAGGCTCGACGAGTTCGACGCCATCGTCCTCGGCTCCCCGGTGCACTACGCCGCCGCATCCGGCCAGATAAAGTGCTTCGCAGACCGCCTGTGGTACAGCAGCGGCGCGAAGCTGATGAACAAGGTCGGGGCGTCCATCGTCTCCTGCCGCAGGGGCGGCGCATCCGCAGCCTTCGACGAGCTGAACAAGTACTTCACCATCGCCAGGATGCCCCTGGCGTCCTCCCAGTACTGGAACCAGGTCCACGGGAACACCCCCGAGCAGGTCCTCCAGGACGAGGAGGGCATGCAGACCATGCGCACCCTCGCGCTGCAGATCGCATGGATGGTCAAGTGCATCGAGGCGGGTAGGAAGGCCGGCATCGAGGCCCCCGTCTACGAGCCCGTGATACGCACCAATTTCATCAAGCCCCAGTGAGGGCGGCGCCGGCCGACAATCTGCTCGGCCGGTGTCCATTTCCCAACATCCTGTCCATTACCGAATGGGCGGACCCTTTTTCCGTCCATTTTAGGTCAATACCGTTAAAACATCCATGCTTGATGTCCGAGCATGGCAAAGAGAGATCTGATCTCAGTTTCAGACATGCAGGACAAGTGGCCGGAGATGGTCGACCTGGCCATCAAGCTCAAGGCGGAGCGCGGCCACCACGGCGACCCTCTCAAGGGCAAGACCCTCGCCATGATATTCGAGAAGCCCAGCACCAGGACCAGGATCTCGTTCGACGTGGCCATCACCGAGCTCGGCGGGCACGCGCTGTACATCGACGAATCCAAGATGCAGATGGGCGTCCACAGCGAGACCGTCGAGGACACCGCCCGCGTCATGAGCAGGTTCGTGCACGGCATCATGTACCGCGCGTTCGACTACAAGATGATGGACAAGTTCGGCGAGTACGCCACCTGCCCCGTCATCAGCGGGCTGGACAACCTGGAGCACCCCTGCCAGGCCCTGGCCGACATGGTCACCATCAAGGAGAAGCTCGGCGGGTTCAAGGGCAAGAAGCTCGTGTACCTCGGGGACGGCAACAACGTCTGCAACTCCCTGCTGTACGCCTGCGCCATCATGGGCATCGACATGGTCGCATGCTGCCCAGCGGTGAGGATGCCCAACGCCGAGATCATGTGGAGGGCCTCCAACATCGCCAACGCGAACGGCTCCAAGATCATCGCGTCCCACGATCCCAAGGAGGCGTGCGTCGACGCCGATGTGCTGTACACCGACACCTGGATCTCAATGGGTGACTCCACCCCCGAGGCCGAGGCCATCAAGCTCTTCCACGACTACCAGATCAACGATGGGCTGCTGAGCATCGCGAAGCCCACATGCATCGTGATGCACTGCCTCCCCGCCCACAGGGGGCAGGAGATCACGGCCGAGGTCATGGAGGGCCCGCACAGCGTGGTCTTCGACCAAGCCGAGAACAGGCTCCACGCCCAGAAGGCCGTCCTCTACACCCTCATGAAGGACTGAGGGCATCCGCCGGGCTCCGGCCCGGCTCTTTTTCGTCTTTCTCTGATGCGATTGATAGCTTCTGCGATCCCGTCATCCCTCATATTTAAACGGTTCCGTTGATGCCACACCGTGTACGGTATAGGCCAGCACCTTTTACTGCAATCCCTCTGATTAGAAAATCACCATTTGTTGGTGTTACTAATCTGAAATTCGTAACAATCAATATATATCATCATCCAGATGGAGTCGTAACACGAATACATTGTTCGTATTACGGTGATTTGAATGGATAAGAAAATCATAATCGGCGTAGCCGTCGTAGCGGTCATCGTCGTCGCGGCCGCCGCGGTCGTCCTGCTCAAGAAAGGCGGTGACGATTTCTCCATCGACGAGTACCCCGACACCTACCTGGCTGTCCTGGGCAACGCCGAGCCCGACCTCGTCATAGACACGAAGGACGTCAAAGCCATCGAGAGGTTCATCAACAACGGAACCGCCGACAAGTCCGGCTACAAGTACAAGGACTACTACATGTACGACGCGAACTTCGACAAGAAGATCGACCAGAACGACGCCGACATAGTGGCCGCCATGGTGCGCTGCCAGACCACCGGCGACTGGACCGACTGCCAGTACGTCTACTACGTGAACGTCGACAAGGAGGTCGCCAAGTACGACATGACCATCAGCGAGATGGTCGTCACCCTCATCGCGCCCCCGCTGGACACCGTCCTCGCCATCGGCGGAGCCGACCTCGTCGTCGGAACCGACAACAGGATCACCACCGGGAAGTACCACGAGGAGTACGAGACCGCACTCGACTTCGACAGGCTGGTCGACGTCGGGGACTGCAAAGAGCCCGACCTCGAGAAGATATCCACCCTGTCCGACAAGTACGACGGCGTGAATGTCGTCTGCGGAACCCAGAAGACCTACGGACCCACCATGGAGAAGGTCTTCAAGAACACCGACGTCCAGGTCATCCGCATCGGATCCTGGGAGTACGGAACCACTCTCTACGGGTTCCACACCCTCGCGTTCCTGCTGAAGCAGGTCGAGGAGTCCCAGGACTTCTACGCTGGGTACGTGGGGATCAACACCGTCGTGAAGGAGATCGTCAACACCGTCGACCCCAGCAAGAAGGCTCCCGGGAAGATCGGAGCCGCCGCCTGCTACGGATACCTCGACGAGCTGTCCCTGCTCGGCTTCTACACCGGCGAATACACCAACCTCATGGTCCTGGAACCCTACGACACCGCCGAGGCCTACCTCGGAGGAGGCGAGTCCGGAGGACACGGCGACACCATCACCACCGAGGATGTCTCCGCCATGTACCAGAAGTACTACCTGAAGAACCTCTTCCTGCTGATCGGAACCCCGTTCCAGATCGTAGCCAGCGAAGGGGACGCGCAGTCCAGCCAGAACTACATGAAGAACATCTACAAGACCTGGAGCGACAGGATCGGCGCCAAGCAGATGCACGACCTGAACATCAGCGTCAGCGGATACTCGTTCAGCTCCGGGGTCTCCGAGGTCCTGAACCAGCTGATCCACTGCTACTACCTGTACAACGATGAGTTCCTCGCCTACTTCGACTGCGACACGCAGGAGGATGCCCAGGACATCCTGGCCGGGTACGTTGACTGGTACTGCGAGTCCATCAACATCGACGAGAAGTGGAGCTTCTACGGAGAGGAGGACGGCGGACCCGAAGGCACCATCGGCATGAACCTGCTGTACTGCGGCGAGGACGACGACAGGAACATCCTCTACGGAGTAGTGAGCAAGAAGGGCTGAAAGGATGAGGCCTAACACCGTGGTAGCAGTCCTCGCGGTGGGGGCGCTGATGATAGGCGCCTTCATGCTGTACGCGACATCGGACCTGTTCGGGAGCATGAATCCCGACCAGTACGACCGCGAGGAAGGCTACGCGGTTACCGGGACCTCCGATGGATCGGAGGTCTCCGGGACGGCCCTCCTCACAACGATAAACGAAAGCGGGGCATACCACAACTACCTCATCGACGTCTCCGTCGATGGGGTCCCGCCCTTTTCCTTCCTGGTCCCGTTCGGACCGGACGGCCATCCCTCCAACTATGATTTGATCGGAGGGGGAAGCCCCATTCTGGATGTATACGCCATCTCCCTGGAGGGGAGGGACATAACGATCTCGGTGGGGGAGCTCTGCACCATTGCGGGGTTCACCGTGATCGGAGAGGGATACGAGCTGACCGGAGAGATCATAGAATGAACGTCAAGAAAACCCTAACCGGCCTCAAGGACCGCGCCAGCCTCACCAAGACGCTGGACAGAATCGAGGGGGAGTCAGACGAGGAGTACGTCTACAGGGAGTACAAGGTATCGCAGAGGTCCAAAGCGCTGTTCCTCGGCGGATTCCTGGCCCTGTTCATCATCCTCATCGGCCTGAAGATCACCCAGGGGCCGTACGACATCGGTTTCATAGAGGTCTATCAGACCATATGGCACCACATCACCGGGGACATCATCGAGCCCATGGCCGACAACGTCGTCTGGGAGCAGAGGATGCCCAGGGTGCTGACCGCCGTCATAGTCGGAGTCGGCCTCGCGGCGGCTGGAGCCGCCATGCAGAGCATGATGAAGAACCCCCTGGCGGACCCGTACACCACCGGCATATCCTCGGGCGCGCTGTTCGGCGCGACCCTCGCCATGACCGTCGGCATCTACATCGTCGGCGGCTTCTACGGCCGCGTCGTGAACGCGTTCGTATTCGCCATGGTGCCCGCGCTGTTCATCATCGCCCTGTCGAGATGGAAGAAGCCGTCTCCCGCGATGATGATCCTGGTGGGCATCGCCATCATGTACATCTTCAATGCGTTCCAATCGTACATGATGCTGAGGGCGGACCCCAACTCCGCCTCCGCCGTCTACACCTGGAGCGTCGGAAGCATCGGAATGACCACCTGGGATGAGATCCCGATCATCCTGGCCGTCTCGGCCGTAGGATTCGTCTCCCTGTTCCTGATGACCAGGACCCTCAACGCGCTCAACTCCGGGGACTCATACGCGAAATCCCTTGGAATCAACGTCGACAAGGTCCGCATCATCTGCCTGATCATCATCTCCCTCATCGCCGCGGGAATCGTCAGCTTCACCGGAATCATCGGATTCATCGGTCTGGTCTCCCCGCACATCGCGCGTATCTTCGTGGGATCCGACAACCGCATCCTGCTGCCCGCATCGGCGCTCCTGGGAGCATGCATGATGATCATCTGTGACATGGTCGCGTTCATCATCGTAGGGTCCACGCTGCAGATCGGAATCGTCACCGCGATGATCGGCGGACCCATCTTCATGCTGATCCTGATTGCCCAGCAGAAGGAGGTGTGGTGATGCCTGAGATTCTCATCGAGAACATGGCCACCGGGTACGGCAACGTCCGCATCTGGCAGGGCGTGAACCTGTCGATAACCGAGCCGGGGCTCGTGGGGATCCTCGGCCCCAACGGAGTGGGCAAATCCACCCTGATGTACACCATCAACAAGATCCTGCCGCCCACAGAGGGCAGGGTCTCCATCAACGGCATGGACGTGACCGAGCTGGACTACAAGGACATCGCCAAGATCGTCGCCTACGTCCCGCAGGCATCGAACGAGACGTTCGCCATGACCGTCCTCGACACCGTCATGATGGGCAGGTACCCCGTATCGGGGTTCACCACATCTGAGGACGACGTCAGGATCGCGACCCGCTGCCTCAAGGTGATGGGGATAACGGACCTGGCCATGAGAAACTTCAACGAGCTGTCCGCAGGACAGCATCAGAAGGTCATGATCGCCAGGGGCCTTGCCCAGGAGCCCCAGATCCTGATGCTAGACGAGCCCACCTCCAACCTGGACATCTACCACCAGATCTACGTGATGAAGCTGCTCAGGGACATCGCGAAGACCAACGGCATCATCGTGCTGGTCATCTGCCACGACCTGAACGTCGCCTCGAAATTCTGCGACCGCCTGATCCTCCTCAGCAAGGGGAAGGTCGCATCAGACGGGACATCATCAGAGGTCATCACCGCGGCGAACATCAAGAACGTCTACGACGTCAACGCGGAGGTGCAGATGGTAGACGGCAGGCCGTACGTGGTCTACCACTCCGACGAGTCCGTGGATGCCGATACGACCCTGGTATTCAGCCGCTCCAAGGATGGTTCAGAGGAGAGTCAGGCCGCCAAGGGCCTGGGGAGCATATTCGGGAAGAAGAAGCAAGACTGACGCTCCATGATATCACTCAAAACCCTTTAGCCGGGGCGGTCAGCGCCCCGGTGCCCCTTATCGTTCTGTTGGAAAAGAGACCGGCCCCGCGCTGCGGCGGAAGCCGGTATGGGAAGAATTCAGAGGATGGCCGATGCGAACGCCCTGATGTCGGACATCGCATCGCAATCCGGGAACATGTCGGCGAGCAACCCGCCCTCCTTGTCCGCCTTGACGACGCAGCGGTCGTACCTTATGCCGAAGGTCTTCGACCTCTCGATGCCGACCATCTCAGCGGTCCTGTCGATGTCCTGGGGCTCATCGATCATGTTGACGACCATGACGGTATCCTTGACGCCGAGGTCGCGGCCCATCCTGAGGACCTGCCTGGAGACCTCGGAGGACTTGGCGGTGGGCTCGGTGAGGATGATGTTGTAATCGAACTGCGAGGCGAGGCCCCTCCCGAGGACCTCCGGGCCGGCCTGGGAATCCACCAGCGCCACATCGTACTCCCCGGTGGACTCCACGTACCCCAGCAGGATCTTTATCAGCGATATGGCGGAGCAGATGCAGCCGTCGCCCCCGTGGAGGATGGCGCCCATGACAACGATGCGGATGCCCTCGGGCGTGAGGTGGGAATTGTTAGCCAGGACCTCCTCCCCGACGATGTCTATCCCCTCGTCCTCGAGATGGTCGTTGATCTCCTCCTTGTCCTCCATGATGGTGGCCACGCTGTCGAACGGAATGCCGAACGCCAGGGCGAAGTTCATGCTGGGATCGGTGTCGAAGACGATGACCTTCTTCCCCTCCGCGGCCATGATCTGACTCAATGCCGTCAGGGTGGTGGTCTTCCCCACTCCCCCCTTGCCCGTGGCTATGATCTTCAACATGGGCGATCCCTCGGCGGATGATGACTGCGGCCTCGATCGGGATGCCCTTCAGGAGGGCCTTGCGGGCGTTGAAGACGCGGTCCTCCCTGACGAACCCGGCCTTGATGACCACGGAGCCCGCGCCGGTGACCTTGTCGACCAGGGCCCTCGCATCGTTCCCTTCGGCCAGCACGTCCCCGATGATGATGTACTTCTTCCCTGCCTCCGCCGGCGCTCCCGCATCTGTGGCCTTGCCGCGCCCGACCTTCGCGACTACCGCGTCGGCCAGCAGCGCACCGTTGACCGTGGGGGACACGGCTATGTCGTATACCTCCCTCTCGAACATCGATGCCAGGGCATCGACCATGCAGTCGAAGGATGCTTCGTCCGCCATCGCCTTGGGGATGTTCGCGGCTATCGCCGAGATCTCCGGCATCGCTGTGCCTCCAGGGTCAGGGTGGTGGAGTAGACGGTCTCGTCGAAATCCTCGGAGCTCTTGGACTCGTCGGTGTGCTTGGTGATGAACGCGTACGTGCCAGGATCCTTGACGTCGAACCTCAGGATGCCGTCGGCGCCGGTCTTCATATTGACCAGGTCCTCCCAGGACCTGTTGTAGACGATGACCTTGTGGTTGGGCATGGGCCTGCCCTCGTAGAGCACCTTTATCTCGGCCACGGACCCGACCTTGAGGGTCGCGGTCTTCGGCATGATCTCGAGCTCGGCGTGCATGACCTCGCCCGGGTCCTCCCCGTCCCTGGATATTATCCTCTTGGCCATCATGCGGAACGCGCCGCAGTAATTCGCCTTGGAGTAGTCGCGCTTGGAACCTCTGTGCCAGCCCCCATCGTCGGTGACCCAGACGGCGTTGGTGCCCACGTATAGGGTGTAGACGTTCGCCCCCTTGTCGGGGAACTCGAACTCCCATCCCCGGGGCTCGTCGATGATGTCCCTGTCCGGCGGTTCGATGAGGCCGTTGTCGTCGTACAGGGCCGGGATGGCGTAATCCGTGGGCATGGGCTTGTCCGGGACGAGCTTGTGGCCGTACAGGCCGAACACCCTCACGGTACCCTCGCCGCCTTCGGCTCCCTCCAGCCAAATCTCGTGTCCGTAGATCATCCTGCTGAAGCTCCTCAGGGTCTCGGGATCCATGTCATCCCAGTCGGTTTCGTGCATGAGGACCAGTAACACGAATTTTATATTAATAATATTATAGAGCGGAGCATGGATGCTGGAACCATCGTCTTCGGGGCCGACGGGAGCGTCCCGGGGATTGTGAAGGCGGCCGAAAACGCCAAGGCATTCCTCGAGGCCCGCGGGCGCCGCAACGTCCGCATCGCATATTACAAAGGCTCAGACGAGGAGCCGTTCTCCATCATGTCCGACATGTACTCGCACGGGGTGGACACGTTCTGCATCCTCCCCCTCGCCATCGCGGAAGGGAGGATGACCGTCAAGCTCATGCCCAAGTCGCTGCACCTCCCCGACAGCTCCGGATCGTGGACGATGATCGGCAGCCACGATGTTGCCACCAGGTTCTCGACCGCCCTCGGAAGGGACTCGCGCATGGCCATGGCAATCACCGCGAGGCTGGGGGAGCCGCAGCCAGACGTCGGCGTCCTGGTCCTGTCCCGCGGCTCGGAGCTGACCCAATCCAGGAAGACAGCTGAGTGGTACGCCGGGAAGCTGCAGGATGCTGGATGGAGGGCATGCGCCGCATTCCTGCACTATGGGATCACCGCCTCAAAAGCCGCCGGTACGCTCGCATCCGCGGGTTGCGACAGGATAGTCATCCTGCCGCTGATGGTGGCATCGGACTCTGCCTCCGCTGAGGAAGCGATAAGATCCGTGAAAATAGAAAAGAAAGTTCTGGAGCCCGTGGCGCTCTGGGACGAGTTCCTGGAGATACTGGACTCGAAAGTACCGGAGAAATGGCGATCGGGCCGCCGTCTCGAGGATGAGCTCGGTCATTATGGTGTCCACCTTCTTGACCACCGCGTTGGGCACCTTGGTGACCCTGCCGTTGGCATCCATGAGGGCTACATAGCCGTCCTTGATGGTGGTCTTGACGACCGATTCCGCCACGATGTTGGAATCGTCGTGTCCGTCGAGATAGACTGTGAATTGGCACATCTGGAGGTCGATAACACTAATTCCATTTAAGTGTTACCAAGAGCACCGACAGAAGTTAACGCGCGTTTCGGTCACCGTTAAATTCGGCTCCATGGATTCGGGCATCATGAGCACGAAGATCGCGGTGACGTACGAGGACGGACAGGTTTTCCAGCATTTCGGTAGGACCCAGCAGGTCAAGATCTACGAGATCGACGATGGGAAGATCGTCTCCACGCAGATCGTCGACACCTCGGAGCACGGGCACGGGGCCATGGCCGGCTACGTCAAGGGCTTCGGTGCCACGGTCATCATCTGCGGCGGCCTCGGCGACGGCGCCAGGAACAGCGTCAGGGATGCGGGACTGGAGCTGGTCAACGGCGTCTCGGGCGATGCCGATGCGGCGGTGCAGGCCTACATCGACGGCACCCTCGTGAGGTCCGGCGGGGACTGTGACCACCACTGCCACCACCGATTGCATCAGACGGAGAGCAGTCTGTTAAGCTCCTCTATATCGGAGACTTCGGAAATTGTCAGCAGATCATCCACCGAAATTCCCGAATATTGAACTACGAACCTGAGTTTGACACCAGATGCAAAGTAAAGTGCAATTCTTGAACATGCTGGGCAATGGAAAAGTACAGGTGTTCCTGTACGCTCTTTCATGTCTTGCAAACACAAAGCCACAGGAACGTGGCGTGTCAAGCCTAACGGCAATAAATCAGTTGCCGTCGGGAACGTGCTGCTGTCGGAGGCTTTCGGGGTCATCCCGGAGGTTTTCCGATGTAAGAACACGCGCAAATAAGGTGAAATCAGCAGCTTGAGACCCCGCGCAGCGGGGTCATAGGCTACTGTCAAATTCTGTCGATTCCTGATTCTGTCAGCTGAAGCTATCGAGCGGGTGTGTCAAACTCAGGTTTTTAGAGAACGCCTGCCGACAGGTACGGTCTGTCGATAAATATAATATTGATAAAATATTATCAGATTTCAAGGTGTTCAAAATGATAGTGGTACCGAGCTCCGAACTGAGGAACAGATATACAGAGCTTACCGACGAGTATCTTCCGACTGGGGAACCGATCTATCTGACCAAGAACGGCCATGGACATGCAGTCCTTCTAAGCATCGAGGAATACGAGAGACTCAGCAGGGAGGATACGGTCAACAAGATCCGTACTGGCATCCAGGCGGCCAAGGAAGGCCGTGTCAGATCCATAGATGAAGCGGAGCAATACATCAGAAAGGAACTCGGTCTATGACATACGAAGTAGTCATCACCGATCCGGCGATCGATGATGTCATCGAGATAGTCAGCTACATAAAGGAACTCACAGGCAGCGACAATATCTCGGATGAATACATGATGGGTATTCTCCAGACCGCGAAGTCCCTGGCCACCATGCCTTACAGGTTCCAGATATCCGATGAACCTCTTCTAGCGGAACTCGGTGTCAGGATGGTTCCGTACAAGGATTATCTGATAGCCTACGGCATAGACGAGAGCAACTCCACCGTTTTCGCATATAGGGTGCTGTATTCCAAGTCGGACATCAAAGAGAGATTCTCTGATAAGACGTGATGGATTTTTCGTATCCTGCCATATATGTACCATGCTGAAAGATGGTACATCCTGACCTGAGTAGGGCTGTCCTGACTCAGGATTGCATTACAACCTAACTGTCAGACGCGGGATATAAACCCCCAAGTGCTCGAGTTGGCCTCGCGCATAGAAGCGTATGACGACGGATGTGTCCAGCCGACCCTCTCGCTCGAGGTCGAAGAAGAACCACGACGACATCTCGACGAAGTTCTTGCCGTCGTAGTCGTTGTACTTCATCAGCACCTTCGAGGCGAACTGCTCGCAGGTCCTGCAAGTGGCGGCGATCTCCTTCAGGTCGTTCAGGTAAGCGATCTTGACATCCACGTCCTCACGGCCCTCGGGGTCGTGATGCGACGAGAGGAACAGGTCGATGCCCCTGTCCAGGTAGCCCTGGAGCCTCCTCACCTCGGACTCGGCGCCCTCCACCCCGAACACGATGGAGTGGGAGTCGTGGCCGAGCATGTGCATGTACACCGCATTGGCCTCCGGGATCACGATCTCGTACGCCTCGGCGACCGGGACGATCTCCAGCCTTATCCCGGCGATCTCGGTCTCCCCCGCTGGGAGGATCCTGTCCGGCCTGACCAGGTCGTCGTCGAAGGTGAAGCCGTAGATCGACGCGAAGTCCTCGACCAGCTGCGCCCCGACGCCGTCATCGTTGTAGTCTCTGGCGGACTCGGTCATGCAGGCCTCGGCATCCGGCAGGAAGCTCGCGCCTGCGGCATGGTAGGAGACCAGCTTGGACACCACCGTGAAATCCTGCCTCTGCAGGTATGCGGAGAGCTCCGTGATGTTCTTCTTGAACCCCGGGTGCTCGATCATGACCGCCTTGCCGTCCTTCACCAGGAAAATCACGCGGGTCCCGGCCTCGTCCTTGGTGTCGTAGATGAGTATCCCGATGCCGTTGCGCTCCATCGTGGACACCTCGCCGTAGGCCAGCTTCTCCTTCGATGCTTCCATGAATTGCTAATCGGATACCGATGATAAAAGGAATCGCAGGCAACGATAATACGGACGAAGGCGTTGCCCTTCCGAGGGGCTATGGCCGACCGCATCATCATCCACGTTGACATGGACGCTTTCTACGCGTCCGTCGAGGTCAGGGACGACCCGTCCCTCCGCGGGAAACCGCTCATCATCGGCTCCCTCCCCGGCGAGAGGGGCGTCGTCTCCACCTGCAGCTACGAGGCCAGGGAGTACGGCGTCCGCTCCGCCATGAACATCAAGGAGGCCTACTCACTCTGCCCCAACGGCGTGTACATGCACCCGAACATGGTGAAGTACAAGGACGCCTCCCGGCAGATCCACAGGATATGGAGGGACTTCACCCCGGTCCTGGAATCCATCGCCCTCGACGAGGCGTACCTGGACGTGACGGAGACCGCCAAGGACTTCGATTCCGCCAGGGTCTTCGCCCATGAGATCAAGCGCAGGACCCTCGACGAGGTGGGGCTGACCTGCTCCGTCGGGCTCTCCTACTGCATGGCAGGCGCCAAGACCGCCAGCGAGGAGATGAAGCCGGACGGATACTTCGAGATACTGACTCCCGAGGACTTCATGGACCTGGTCATGGACAGGGACGTGAGGGTCCTGTCCACCGTGGGCGAGAGGTCGGCTGAGAGGTTGCAATCCATAGGCATAGAAACAGTCAGGGACATCCTGGAGAGGCAGGACGAGGTAGTGGAGCTCCTAGGGGACCTGCACGGCAGGCAGGTCGTGAAGGTGGCCCAGGGCATCGACGACAGGGAGGTGACCCCGTGGGAGCCCCAGGATGCCAAGTCCATCGGCCGCGAGATAACCTTCCAGGACAACGTATGGAACTACCGCCTCGTGGAGGACGTGCTCCTGCTGCTGGCGGCCAACGTGGCCGACCAGGCCAGGAGGGCGGGGCTCCGCGGAGGTGGCGTGATGCTGAAGCTCACCTATGCCAACGGCAAGGGCATCTCCAAGTCCAGGGTGACGGCGAACTGCGGCGATGCGCTGTCGATACACAAGGAGGCGATGTCCCTGCTGGAATCCGTGGAGAGGAAGCCGCTGAGGCTCGTGGGGGTCGGCGTGTACAACCTTTCCAAGGGCTCGGTGCAGACGACCCTGGATGTGGGCGAGGGCACCGCGCAGAGGGTGCGGTCCCTCAAGGAGGCGCTGGGCGCCATAGAGGGGGAGTACCGTATCGACCTCGGGGCGAACATGCGCAGGGTGTACCGCCTGGACACCCTCCATGCCGCGGTGGAGGAGATGAGGAAGAACGCCGTGTGGCACGGCCCGCGACCGATTCCTATTTTTATGAATCGAACCGATTCTTGCATATCATGTCCGAAATGGCAGGCAGCACGAAGATGGTCCTCTTCGCCATCGTACTCGGGACGTTCATGACAGCGCTGGACGCCACCATCGTCTCGGTGGCGCTGCCGACCATCGCCAAGGAGTTCGGCGAGGCGGGGCACGACACGGCCAACGTGTCGTGGATCCTGCTGATCTACACCATGATGCTCTGCAGCTGCATCCTCCTGTGGTCGAAGATAGGCTCCAACAAGAGCTACAAGAAGGTCTTCGTCAGCGGCGTCGGCGTCTTCGCGGCATCGTCGCTCGCGATAGGGCTGTGCGGGTTCGTGGAGCAGCTGGGGCTGTTCGCGATCATCCTGCTCCGCGCGGTCCAGGGGATCGGTGCGGGCATGGTGACGGCCATGTCCCTGGCGATGATCTCGTCGTACATGCCGAAGTCCGCCATGGGCGCGTCCATCGGCATGGTGACCCTCGCCGCATCGGCGGGCACCGCGTTCGGCCCCGCCCTCGGAGGGATCCTCACGGCGTTCCACTGGTCGCTGATATTCTTCATCAACGTCCCCATCGGGCTCGTCTGCATCCTGATGTGCATGCGCTTCATGAATGGGGAGGAGATCCACACGGCCTCCGGCGCCAAGGTGGACTACGTCGGTGCGGCGCTGATATTCGCTATGATGTTCACACTGATCTACTACCTGAACAAGGGCCCCGACATGGGGTGGATGTCGGATGCGGGGATCGCCCTGATCTTCGTCATGGCGATCGCCGCCGGTCTCCTGACCTGGTGGGAGAGGAGGTCCGCTGACCCGCTGATATCCCTGGAGATCCTCGGGGAGCCGCGCATCAGGCGCAGCATCATCGTCGGCATGCTGCTGTTCATGGCCATGGCCGGCAGCTACCTGCTGCTCCCGTACTACCTGCAGTTCGTCCAGCACTACGAGACGGTGGAGTACGGGCTGATACTCATTGCCAACTCCGCGGGCATGATGGCCATGGGGCCCGTCGTCGGGAGGATAGCGGACAGGACCGGTCAGAACAGGAGGTTCGTCATAGCCGGCGCCCTGGTATGCGCACTCGGCTTCCTGATGCTCAGCAGGATGGATGTGGACACCGGCCTGCCGTGGATCCTGGTCTCGCTGTTCGTCATGGGCGCCGGGATCGGGATGGCCCTGGTGTCGTCCACCAATCTGTCCTTCACCTACATCTCAGAGGGGCAGGACGGCCAGCTGTCCGGGCTGACCAACACGTTCAGGCAGGCCGGGAGCTCCGCGGGCGTGGCGATACTCAACGCCGTGTTCATGGCGTTCATAGTCATCGTCCCGGGATCGACCATCGTGGAGGCCGACCTGATACCGGGTTTCAGGCACGCGTTCTTCGTGGCGATCCTGATATCGCTGATCGCCTTCGTGATCGCCATGGGGCTGAAGGACAGGGAGCCGTCAGAGGCGCGAGGACACCCTGTCGATGCGATCGGAGAGGATGGCCTTGATGCGGGATGCCCTCTCCTCCCCTATGAACCCATTCAGCGAGAGCAGAGACTCCACATCTGGGAGGATGCCCATGGCCGCATCCGGATCGAACCAGTCCAGAGAGGAAACCAGGGATAGCTGGCTATCGAAATCCTTGGCGAATGGCTTGCACGAACGGTCCAGCCTGAGGGGGATATCCCCTGTACGCAACAGGCACCCCAATGCAGTCCCCGTATCGTATATGGGTGCCATACCGACATAATCCAGCGTTATGGCATCCCTTATGAGGCCAAAATTGCTGAGATGGCGGTCGTTGTTCATCATGATGTAATCTACAACCAGCATCCTATCCAAGAAAGGGACCGCATCTATCCCTGCTTCACCGCATAGACGGATGAAATGCCCCATTGCAGACTCGTCATTGCGATGAGGCGAGGACGCCAGCAGATTCGATGCCGTGACCAGGTCCTGGCTGCTGTTTATGAAATCCCTGCATGAGCAATATGGGTAGCCCCCTATCCATACGAGATCGTAATGGCAGCATTCCACCTCCTGCGACTCCATCAGCATCGTGGCGATGACCTCGTTGAAGGGCTCCTGCATCACCTGCCCGCTACCTGCTTTAAGCAGATGACGCTCGCCGTCCACTATCTTCCAACGCTTGTTCAGCACACCATCAGACGTATTATCGGGGGAGCAGAAATTGAATTCACCGGTGGCATAGGTGTTACCGAACAGAAGGTCCCCCACATCCTCCGAGAACGCATTGTCGAAGAAGTTGACATCCGCCCATTCGACATCGTCTCCAGACCTGCGGATCCAATACTGATCCGACAGGCTCAGCCCCATGCACCTCTCCAGTAGGACGCCCGTGGTCCTTATGCCGAGACGATACAAGGCATCCCGTATCCCGCTGCGACTGGCCGGGATGGACCTGGACGACCACCAGTGACGGATGGCATTCCCGTCCAGGAAGCCCTTGACACAGGTACCGACGGGAAGATGCTCCTTGCACAGGACCCGATCGACCCGAGCAAGATAGCCGTCATCGTCCAGTACTATCTCTGCGACCGGAACATCCTTGTGCATGAGATCGTACTTCATGGCCATCGTTTCGTCAAGGTTTTATTAGCCTATAAACCAAGCCTATGGATCGCTGCAGTATCGGGTACCTCTTCACGATGGAGAAGCTCTCCCATTCCTTCTTGATGGAGAAGCGCTCGTAGCCTCCGAGGTAGTACACCGCCCAGAGGGCCAGTATCCATGTCAGGCGATAGTCGAGCAGCGGGTTGTCCGTCGGCGGCACATGCATCATGTACATGACGATGAGGAACGCCGTCATCGCCAGCGTGGTGAGCTTGGACGCGATCCCGAGGATCAGCGTGAGGCCCAGGATGAGGAGCCCGGCCATGAGCAGGAAGTCCACGGCGGGATTGCCTCCGAGGGCGATGAAGAGGTCCTTGAATATCCCGCTGGCAACGAGGTCGACGAAGCTCGATGGCGATACCCCGTCTATGGCCCCTGAACCGGAGGGCGTGGCGAATCCCAGGCCGAAGAGCTTGTCGAAGAAGGGCCACAGCATCATCCAGCCGATCGCTATGCGCAGGACGGCAAGGAAGCACTCCCCCTTCTCCCTCCTGTCCAAAGATCTGAAATCCATGTTAGGATGAGCGGGAGCGCCGTTAAAAAGGTTGCCGGGACCCACGAGTCATTGGCCAAATCCAAAAGAATACCCCATTAAGGCTCATCAACCTCTATTGTGCCACCTTGGAACGATCCCGTGCTCACCGATCAGAAACATGAACCGTGCTCCATTAACATTTAAACTCTTACCGTCTTTATCGCACCATGTGCTTTGACTACGGGGCCATCGACGTGGCTGTGGAGAGAATAGTCAGCAAACTGTCTCCCAGAGCGATTATTCTCTTCGGTTCCGCATCCAACGGCACAGCCGATGATGATAGCGACATAGACCTTCTGATCGTTATGGAGACCGACCTTAACAAGAGCGACAGGTTCGTTCTTGCCAGAGGAGCCATAGGGCGCATCGGAACACCGGTGGATGTGCTCGTTTACACGCCAGACGAATTCGAATCTGAATCATCCAAGGCCAACTCTTTCGTCAAAGAGGTGGTCGACACGGGAAGAGTCGTCTATGGATCAGCCTGAGAGCACAATCCTCAGAAAGAGGCCGAAGGCGACCCGATCAGTGCAAGGTGGATTTGCGATTCCAACGAAGAGTTGACAGGAATCATCTGCTATCACATCCAGCAGTATGTCGAGAAGATGCTCAAAGCCAAACTGAACGAGTTAGGAATACCCTACAAAAGGCGCACGACATCGGTTCCCTTCTGGAATTGTTCCCGGATTCCAGACTATCGGAAGGATTCCTTGAGAGGCCGACAGGTTAACCGGATACTGCGTGAATACCAGGTACGATAATTTCGACCCTCCGGTAGAGGAAATGCGCAAAGCTTTCGAGATAGCGGACGCCATAATCAGGATCTCTGAGTCTCTTCGATGAAGAAACTTGGAAGATGATCCGCCTAATAGGAAAAAAAAGGTTGCCGGGACCCGGGAAATTATCCCGGGCCCCTTGACATGCCCTCGGGACAGTCCACTGAACAGCCTGGAGAATGCCACCCTCAGGGCCTTGTAGCCGCTGATGTTGTCGTAGTCCTCCCTGGTGTACTGGGTGCAGTACTCCAGGTCCTCCATGAAAGCCTCGTCCATCTGCCTGCCGAAGTCATCCGAGAGGATCACGGCGTTGGTCTCGAAGTTCAGCACCAGGGACCTGTCGTCGAAGTTGGCGGACCCCACGGAGCAGTACCTCCCATCCACGACCATAGTCTTGGAGTGGACGAATCCCCTGTTGTACATGTACACCTTCACGCCGTTGCCCATGACCTGGTAGGCGCTGCTGATGTTGCACCAGTAGACGAACATGTGGTCAGGCTTGTCCGGTATGATCACCCTGACGTCGACGCCGTTGGCGGCGGCCACGGACAGGGCATCCTGCAGGGACTCGTCGGGGATGAAGTAGGGGGAGTGCAGGTACACCGTCTTTTTGGCGTTCCTGATCAGCTCGAGGTACTCCAGCCTGACGGGGTTGAAGTCGGCCACGTCCGGGCCTCCGGATACGGTCAGCACCCTGTTGGTGCCGGTCTTCTCCGGCTCCACGCCATAGTAGTCCTGCATCCTGTCCTTGGGGCACATGGGCCTCTTGGTGGCGTACTCCCAATCCATCTGGAACCTCACCTGTATGGGCTTGACTGCCCCGCCGGTGATCCTGACGGCAGTGTCCCTCCAGTATCCGAACGGGCCCTTGCCGAGGTACTCGTCGCCGATGTTGAAGCCGCCGCAGTAGGCGATCTTCCCGTCGATGATGCCGATCTTCCTGTGGTTGCGGTTGTTCTTCTTGGGGCTGAACAGCAGCCAGAGGACCTTGTGGAACACGGCGAACTCCCCGCCGGCCTTCTCGAAGACGCCGATGGACTTCTTGGGGCCCTTACCGATGCCGATGTCGTCGGTGAGGAGCTTGACCTCCACGCCTTCCTTGACCTTCTGCGTGAGGATCTCCATCAGCTCGTTGCCGAGCTCGTCGTCCCTGATGATGTAGTACTCCAGGTGGATGTACCTCTTGGCGGCCCTGAGGTCGGCGTACATGTCCCCGAACTTGTCCTCTCCGAGGGTGTAGAGCTTGACGTCGTTGTCGTTGGAGAACCCGAGCCCCCCAGAGGCCAGGATGGCCTTGGCCGTGCGCTTGAAGTCCGGGTCCGGATCGGCCTCCAGGAGCTCCTTCCCGTCCGGGACGACATCGTCGATCTCCTCGTCCTTGATGCCCTTCCTCTTGAACTTGAGAGTGGAGTAGAACGTCTGCCCGATGACGATGTACAGTATGAATCCCACGATCGGCAGCAACACAAGGATGAGCGCCCACAGCAGGATCTTCGATGGGCTGTTCCTCTCGGAGAAGAAGAGGATGAGCAGGAAGATCACATCGGCCATGACGATCATCTGGGTGAACCAGTCTATCATTCGCTCACCCCCATCTCCCTCCTGACATCGCCGTCGGCGATGAATGATAGCATGAACACCGCGATGATCATATGGGCTGTGTGCTCCGCGAACTCCCAGTAATCGTCCGCTTCCTCGATCGCATCCAGGGCCATCAGCACGAAGGCGATGACCAGGACACACCATACCACTTTCTTTACGGGGCCCTTCTTGCCGTCGGCGATGATTCTCGATATCCCCAGGACGATGGCCGAGAGGACGACGGTCGCGATTGCGATGTAGAGGGCGAAGGACTGCTCGTCGGTGTACAGGTACACCGCCAGCGCACCGCTGATGCCGCTGATGAGCATGCACAGTCCGATGACCGCGATGTAGCTGCGGATCACTTCGAGCCTGGACCTCCTCGTGGCCATGGTCTTGTGGGCGTTCCCCGCGTAGATTATCGCCGCTATCGCGTTCCCCGCACCCGTCAGCAGGCAGAACATCCGCGCGTCCGTCACGCTGTCGGGGACCTCGATGGCGTAGTCGCCGAATGCGGCAGCCAAGAGCATCACCGCGTTGGCGGCCAGCAATATCGCGACGATCCAGAAGACCATCCCGAGGGATCTGGTATCTTGGAAGAAGATCATTTTCCTATCACTGCGTGAGGATTAGGGTGGATGTATATAATCGAGATTACAGCCGCGATCGCGCATCGCAAACGGAATAATGCCGACCGTTCAAAACGGGCTATGTCCATAATCAAGGAACTGATGAGTGGGCCCCCCGAACCTGGACCAAGAAAGACCAGATACGAATAATAAAAATCAATGACCCTAAAAAAACAGGTCATTAAATTAGTTCAAATCCATCTAGTTCAATGGCTGTTTTTTCGTCAGTACCGCGTTCAGAATCTGACAGAGTTCAGAACATGCGGAAACATTGGGAACGGAACTACAAGCAGGTCAAACGTCGATGGGAAAGTGCTTTCTCAGCAAAACTCCTTCGGCATCGATCTCGAAATTCACCTGCCAAATCTCTACCCCCTTCTCTTTTGCAGAATCGACAGCTCTCTTCACATCGTCATAGTGGGTGCTATGGGTAATCACCTCGAATCCCGGATTGTCGTAGACGAAATCGACGATCAGTACCGCCTTCTGATGCGTTTTGAGACTGTCAGCGAGTTCCGTGATGTGTCTGACGAACCTATCCGTGGATGAGAACGGGGCGACTTTCTTCGTTCTTACCCATTCAGGGATCTCAAGCTGTATATCCTGGAGAGGGGTCTTAACCTCCACATAGGTGTCTCCAATCAGGAAATCGAGTTTAGATTTGCCCAGGAAGACCTCTCTGCTTACGTCGCCGGTCCCGGTCATATCGGCGAATGCTCCGCTGCGGAGATAGTGTTCCACATAGCGGTTGGCTGCATTCTGGTTTATGCCAATCCATTTTTTGGGGAAATCCTCCGGACGGTCAAGGGATATTGCTTCCACTGTGTATCTCGTCTTCCTTTCGGGGCTGGAACTCGGGGACAGAAGACACGGTCTGCCTGCGAGATCGATGTTCCCCACCCTTCCCGTTGTAGGGCAGTGGCACTGGACAGCAAGACCGTCGACAGAGACGGTCATTGTGAACTGGCTGTTCCTTTTGATTATGGTTCCCTCGGTACATGGGATTTCGAACATAATCTTGTCGAACATTGTCACACTCTCGTTTTGATGTCTTTTTCAGACTCAGATACCGAGTTTCATAAAACCAAGTGTTATTTAAACAGCAACTTTGGAAGATGGGTTGCTCGGTTCGAATTGCAGGATTTGAACCATCAAAGTGCAGCGATCAGAAATCGAAGGTTAATGACAGTGGGCCCGCCCGGGTGCGGATCCGTCGGACCGGCGATGAAGAGCCTCCGTTCTGAGCGGAAAGAGGCTGGCCGGGCATGGGCATTGGACGATAGGCACGGATCAAGAGATCGGAGTACCGCAAATCACTTAAACAAAATACCGCAAATCACTTAAACAAAATACCGCAAATCACTTAAACAAAATACCGCAAATCACTTAAACCCTCACTTATGCTGAATTCTGATAACAAGCTCTGATTTGGAATATCTGGCTCATTGTTCTATGGCAAAGGGTATTTATATTAACATTGTTATTACTATTAACAATGACATACACGATCGTCCAGCCG